>Ga0194120_10000337_pt1 | contig 87363 bp, 77 predicted proteins | sample TA2MahCa65mmetaG_FD_148642 | JGI IMG/M metagenome (GOLD analysis project Ga0194120, IMG submission 148642) | Freshwater microbial communities from Lake Tanganyika, Tanzania - TA2015019 Mahale Deep Cast 65m | ecosystem: Environmental > Aquatic > Freshwater > Lake | place: Tanzania: Lake...
TGATCACCGAACGACCGGAATAATCCACACGCTTGCCGAGCAGGTTGCGGCGGAAACGACCTTTTTTACCTTTGAGCATGTCGCTCAAGGATTTCAGTTCGCGGCGGCCGCGGCGGGAAAGTGCCTTGCCACGCTGTGAATTATCGATCAGGCTATCTACCGCTTCCTGCAACATGCGCTTTTCGTTACGGATGATGACATCCGGCGCGCCGAGTTCGAGCAATCTCTTCAAACGATTGTTGCGATTGATTACACGGCGATAAAGGTCGTTCAAATCGGAGGTCGCAAAACGACCGCCATCCAACTGCACCATTGGGCGCAGGTCAGGAGGAATGACGGGTAGAACCGTGAGGATCATCCAGGCGGGGCTGTTGCCGGAGCGGCGGAAAGCTTCCACTACCTTCAAACGGGTTGTGGATTTCTTGCGTTTCTGCTTACTCTTGGTAGTGCGGACCTCGTGCCAGAGTTCTTCTGAAAGTTTATCGAGATCAAGACGTTCGAGAATATCGAAAAAGGCTTCAGCGCCCATATCGGCGCGGAAAACCTGGCCCCAACGCTGCTTGAGTTCACGATAGCGGATTTCACTCAGGAATGTAAAGGGGCGAAGCTCGAGAAGTTCATCACGCAGGCGCGAGGATTGATTCGATGAAACGGAGGTCTGCGTCTCCAATTCACTGCGCAGCGCTTCCATCTCCTGGTCTGCCTGTGCCTTGATCGCGGCAGTCTGAGTCTTCAGTTCTTCCAACTCACGCTGTTTCTTGTCGTTCAACTCATTTTCAAGGATTTCCAATTTCTTTTGGACGTTCTTTTGAATGAGCGTAATATGCCTGCTTGCAACTTTATCTCCGGCATCGATGATCTTCTCGCCGGTCAATTCGAAAACAATGGTTTTGTTAGCAGGTTCACCCATCTGGCCTTGAAGCTGTTTTTCCAACTTCTGACCTTCCTTGATGATGGGGTCCATCTGCTCTGCAATACCTTCATCATAGCCTTGCTCGAGCAGGGCTTGCTTATGCTTAAGTTCAGTTATCGTGTGGTCGCGCTTGGTCTTGACCTCGGCTATGCGGGCATTGACGCCGGTAGCCTGCTCGCGTTCAGAAACAGAGATTTCATCCTCGAGACGCTGCACGGCTTTCTTGCGGGCTTCCTCATCCACATAGGTAACAATATACTGCGCGAAATACAAAACCCGGTCCAGGTTGCGACGCGAAACATCAAGCAACATACCCATTTGTGACGGGATACGGCGCGTATACCAAATGTGTGCAACAGGGGTGGCAAGCGCGATATGCCCCATGCGCTCACGGCGAACGGCAGAGCGGGTTACTTCCACGCCGCATTTATCGCAGGTAATGCCCTTATAACGCGGGTTCTTGTATTTTCCACAATAACACTGCCAATCGCGGGTCGGGCCGAAAATGGCTTCACAAAACAATCCATCCTTCTCAGGCCGCAAGCGGCGATAGTTAATTGTTTCGGGCTTTAGCACCTCACCGTACGACCATGACAAAATCGTTTGCGGCGAGGCAAGGCTGATACGGAGTGCGGTCAGTCCCTTTGTTTCCACTGGATCCTCTCCTAAATTAAAGAATACTATTCGAGTAGTGCCTGTCTGCAGTATTTAATACAATACGCCAGAGACAAACAAAGGCAAGCGCATTGAGAATATTTTCTCAAGCGCTTGCTAGTATTGGCTCGTTTTTTTTACTTCCAACGGGGTGATTATATGCACATAGGGTCTGCCCGTCAAGGGTGTTGATCAGTGAAAAGGCTTGGATTTCAAAGCGAACCTGGTTTCTTTCTGGACCCTTCGACACGGTGAGCGAAAGTCGAACCGTCAGAGCACCGCCTTTACCCTGCTCCGCCTACCCTGACACATTCCTCAGCCGAATCTTAAAAAACTGGATGCTAAGAGTTTCCTGAATTATGGAGTTACTGTTGGAGTTATGGTTGGAGTTACTGTTGGCGTTTCCGTGGGTGTACCCGTCGGGATAATGATCACCTGTGTTGGAGTTACTGTCGGAGAGGGGGTATCTGTCGGCGTGGCAGGCGGCACGGTTGGAGTCGGCAGGCTGAGGTTAAGTCGGATGCGTTTGTCCACTTCCGCTTTATCACCGATCAGGGTCAACCGTAATGTGACAATGCCGTTCGGCACGTTTGTCAGATCCCATAAGTAAAGCGTGCTGTTTTCAACCGGGTTATTTCCATCACTCAAAACAAACCATGAATCCGGGTTATCACCCAGACCATATTCCAAGACCCATTTTTTAAACCCATCATCTGCATTTGCTGTGCCTTTGATTTCCAGCGACGTAGAGGAGATGATCTGCCCGTCGTTTAAGTTGATTTCAACAATCGGTTGAGGGTCGCCTGCTTGACATTCGCGTTCAGGAGCATAAATTGGATTGTCTGGCAGACCGTTGTTATCCAGCCAGTTTTTTCCGTCGCGGGTTTCAAACCAGTCACGCGCCCATTTATCTGTGACCTTCATAACAATTTCATCCTCGCTGGGACCTTTGCATGCATCAGAGGCCTGCAAACCTGTCCACAAGTCGATTCTGATGCGGCGTGCAAGATCCTGGCTTGGAGGCAGGGGCAGTTGGTCGAAAGCGAAGACCTCATTGTATTGTGATTTGCAGAAGCTGGATGGTTCTGTCCCCGATAATTGACAAACAACTTTATCCACAATTCCACCCGGGCGGACGAAGGGAGTCGGCGCGCCTTTGGTGAGATAAGGCACAGCAAATTCCATGAACTGTGACCAGATCGGTGCGGCGCCGCTTAAGCCAGACGAATTGAGCATGGGTGTGTAATCTGCGTTGCCGATCCAAACCCCTGTGACAAGATCAGGAGTGTAGCCCAATGTCCAGTTATCGCGGATGTCGTTGGTGGTGCCTGTTTTTGCAGCGACAGGGAATGACAAATTTAGAGGAGAGTTGCGTCCGAACATCCAGGAGCGCGCTTCATTGTCCGATAGAATGGATGAAATGAGATAGGCATGTTCTGCACGGATAACCTGCTCACCGGACTGTGGTTTGTATTCGTAGATTACGTCGCCTGCAAAATTTGTGATCTTGAGAATGGACATCGGCGGTATGCGTTGTCCGCTGTTAGCAAAGACGGAAAAAGCGGAGGTCATATCGATCAAGCTGACATCGCCGCCGCCGAGAGTGAGAGACAGTCCGTAATCATTGCGGGTTAAGGATGTAATGCCAAGCCGTTCTGCCATAGCGAGCATGCCTTCTTTTTCAGGCGTGTTCGGATCGTCGTAAATGCCAACAAATTCAAGCGCTTTAACTGCGGGGATGTTGAATGAGTTGGAAAGCGCAAGGCGTAGTGGCATGCCGCCATGAAATTTGCCGTCATAGTTTCTGGGTTCGTAGGGCGGATTTGCGCCATCCGGAAATTGAGTGGGAACATCCCAGATCAGGGTGGAAGGAGTCCATCCTTTTTCAAATGCAGCAACATAGGTGATCGGCTTGATCGAAGAACCCGGCTGGCGTGTGGGGCTGACCGCCATGTTGATCTGCCCTGAAATTTCAACATTGTTGAAATCTGGAGAGCCGACCATTGCCAGGATTTCGCCGGTGGAGGGACGAATGGCAACCAAAGCGCCGTTTTTTGTGTTGTTATCAACCATGGCAGTAACCTGGTCTGTGACAAGTTGTTGTGCGCGGTCTTGCAGGTTGGGATCAAGGGTGGTGTAAACCACAAACCCTGAACGGTAAATGGTTTGCGCGTCGTATAAGTCTTCAAGCTGTGCGCGGACATAATGAACCCAATGCGGGTATTTTGCATCAAACGAAGGCGCACGATATGAATATGTCTTCATTGCGTCCGCGGCTTCGGTCGCGGCGATTGGTTCCACGCAAACTGATTCGGGACTATTACTTACTTCAATACATCCTTTTTCGGTACTTAATTCAAACATGAGCACCAAGACTTTTTGCTGGCGGATCAAGGTGACTTGAGGATTGGTGTAAATATCATATAAGGCTGGAGATTGCGGCAGGCCTGCCAGGAATGAGGCTTCACCTAGCGTGAGGTCTTTGGCGGATTTCCCGAAATAAGTTTCAGCGGCGGCTTCGACGCCATATGCAAGATTACCGTAATAGATTTCATTCAAATACAGTTCAAGGATATCGTCTTTGGAATAGCGGCGCGTGATCTCGGCGGCCAGGATGATCTCGCGTGATTTGCGTGTGTATGTGCGCTCAGCCCGTTCTTCAGGGGAGAGAAGCAATGCGCGCGCCAATTGCTGTGTGATGGTGGATGCGCCTGAAACTGTCCCGCTGCTGCTGTAGTTTTGCCACAATGCACGCAGCATGGCCAATGGATCAAAGCCTGGGTGGCTGTAAAAATCCTTGTCTTCTGTTGCGATGGTGGCCGCAACTAAATTCGGGGAAATATTCTTGATCGGGATGTAGGTGCGTCGTCCGGTAGTGGGATCCAGGATCTCATAAAGCGGCTGTCCATTGCGGTCAAGGATGCGTGTGGTCTCGAACTGAGAGGCGCGGTTGCGCAAATCACCCACTTCCGGGAGTGTGCTGGCAATGGCATAATATTGATAGATAAAATATGACCCGACACACAAACCGAACACCACCATTGCAAATACAGCGATGATCAGTCCGCGCAGCAGGCAGCCTTTGTTGCCTTGGAAAATGGATTGAAATTTATTCCAAAATGATGTTTGAGGTGGAGGCGGTGTGTATGCAGGCGGCTGATATGTGCGATGCTGCTGGTTTACAGAGTTTTGAAATACAGAGCGTTGATTTAAATTGGGGAGTTGTTGGGCAGGATTCTGCTGATCCGTGGTCTGTTTATACGCGGCATTTGTGACACGCGTGCCATCCACGTCAATTTCATCCACGCGGTTCGGCAGGGGCATGTTGTCCTTGTCGAGGGCCGGGCGGATGAATCGGGGTGTCGTCCCGTCCTTCCCCGTTGAGGCAGGAATGGGCTTTATGTCGCCGCGTGTCTCTTCTTCAGATTTTAGTAGCCGACGTAATCGCTCGCTATCTTCGTTGCTCATTATACGAAGAACCTCTTAATGTAACTATTCTCATCAACTTGATAAGCCATGCCCTGCACCAATTTAAATAAAGTATACCTGTGTTAGGGTGAGGGGCAGTTTATTTTGGCTTGCTCAACACCAGCAAATTCAACTTGCCACGCTGACAGACTTCGTCTTTTTGATTGAACACTTCTACCGAGGCGATCAACGCGCCGGCGCCGATGCGTGGCAGCGCCTTGATTTCAGAAATGGACAAGAGCGCGTGAACAGTATCGCCAATGAAAAACGGCTTCACAAATTTCCATTCGTTGATCTCGCGGAAGGCCAGCACAGTGCCTTCGAGCAGACCGGTTTGCATAATCAGCCCCACGGCAATGGACATACCCAACAACCCATGCGCAACGCGTTGACCAAACTGGGTCTTGCTTGCAAAGACCGCATCGGTGTGGATCTGGTTGTAATCACCTGAAAGACCGGCAAATGAAAAGATCGCATCCTCACCGATGGTGCGCCCTGCGGTTTTTACGCTTTGCCCTACTGAAAATTCTTCAAAGTAAAGTCCAGCCATATAAATCTCCTAGTCTCTGATCTCTAGTCTCTTAACCATCGAACCAAATTATACCCGTTTGACCATCCACCGTTCTAACCGTACAATAAGCGCCATGCGCGACTGGTCATTATCTCCCGGCGAACCGCTCCACCTCACCCTTGCGGCGGATGCCCGCCTTTGCAAGCCAGATTACGTCAACGACCATATCTGGGAAGTGGAATTCGGCAAAGCAGACTCGGAGCAAGCCGCGGTTTCGTTATACACAACCTTTGGTTTGCGCGCGCGTTCCATGCGGATATTTTTACGCTTTACAGAAGACAGCCGCACGGTTACAGAACCAAACACCTTTATCAAAAAACCGTCTCTGCGCCGATTCTACCCAAATTTCCTAACCCTTGATTTTGTTCCCCTCGAAAACCTTTTTGTCACTACAGATTTCTGGGTTCCAGAATCACATGCCGCAGCCGGGCGCGTAACCCTCACCAACAAAAGCACTGCCACCCGCGAGATCAAACTCGAAGTCTGCGCCGCCCTTGCTCCGCTGGATGGACGATCCATCATCCCCACCCAACAACAACTCGTAAATATCCTGGCGGGACAAACCAGCGGAATCGCCCCCGTTCTATTTATGACTGGCGGCCCCAGGCATGGACCCGGCCCGCATGCCTCGCTCATGCTGGACGTCGAACTTGGTCCCGGGGCCACGCGGACATTAACCTTCGCTGAAGCTGCACTCGACACCATCCCCGCCGCCTTTGACCTCGCGCGTAAAACTGCCGCCCGCTCATGGCAAGCCGAATTGGCCCGTATAGAAATGCTGGATGCCTCGCAAGTATTGGACATCCGCACCGGCGACCCCGAATGGGATGCCGCACTCGCATTCAGCCAAAAAGCCGCGCACGCAGTATTCTTCAGCGGCAGTGAACATTTGCCAAACCCTTCCTTTGTGAACGCGCGCTATATTGATCATGGCTACTCACGCAAAGGGGACGGTACAGATTACCCGCCCGCCTGGAGCGGTCAATTCCCCCTGGAGGCTTATACCATCTCCAGCATTTTGGTTGGCGCGCCGCAAGTCACAAAGAATCTCCTGCTCAACTTCCTCGCCATACAGGATGAGGACGGTGAAGTGGATGGCAAGCCCGGGCTGGCAGGCCAGCGCGGAAAATTCCTAGCCATGCCAATACTCGCCAGTCTCGCGTGGAAATATTACCAAGCCATGCAGGATGATCCTTTTCTGGCAGAGGTATTTCCAAAATTAATTAAATTCTTTTGGTCGTGGTTCTCCGGCGCACATGACCGCAACCGTGACGGCGCGCCCGAATGGGACAACATTCTGCAAACCGGTTTCGACGACAATCCCATCTTTGATGTCTGGCATCCCTGGTCACAAGGTTTGGATATTTCACTTGTGCACAGCCCGGCGCTCGAAGCCATGTTATATCGTGAGGCGCAGTCCCTTGCGAAGATGGCCAAAAAACTCGGCAAGCCCGCTGAAGAAACCGACCTGATACAAGCACAGGCTGAAACACTTAAAACAGCTCTCCTCGCAAGTTGGAATGCGAAGCAAAGTTTTTACTCGTATCGTGACCGCGAAACGGGATTGGTCTCATCCGGCAAAGTCATCGCCAGGAAAAAAGGCGGCGGGACGGGAAGCGTGCGTCCGAATTTTGAATCTGAGAGCGGCGTGCGCTTGTTGATCGAGATCCAGACCCAAAATCCAGCCGCGAAGCGACCGCAAGTGGAGATCAGCGAATACTTCAGCAAATCCAAAGGCGAAGTCGAAACCATTTTGGGTCATCAATTCCAATGGCGCACAGGCGGGCTGGTGGCAACCAGTCAAAAAATCTATTACCGTGTCGGGCGCATCACGGTGAGTGGATTGGATAAAAAGGACAAGATCAACGTCAAGGTCGTGGACACCACCGGCGAAGACATCACACTTGCTTTGCCGTTATGGGCTGGGGTTCTCGAAAAGCAAAAAGCCCACGCGCTGATCGGACGCAATCTGATGACAGCCGAACGCTTTGACCGTCCCTTTGGAATGCCTTCTCTTCCGCTCTCACCCGACCCTGAAGCTGAATCGGTTGCAATGAGCGTGAGCATCCCCTGGAATATGTTGATTGGCGAGGGCTTGCTCGCATACGGATTCCGCGCCGAAGCCACACGCCTGACCGCGCATTTGATGAATGCGATCATCCAAAACTTAAAACTGAACCGCGCTTTTTATCAACGCTATCATGCCGAAAAAGGCACAGGCATTGGCGAACGCAATTCATTGCACGGCTTCGCGCCTGTGGGACTGTTCATGCAAACCCTGGGCGTGACGATTCTTTCCGCTACAAAAGTAAAACTCGAAGGCAGGAACTTATTCCCCTGGCCTGTCACGATCAAATATAAAGGTCTCACCGTTGTGCGTGGTATGGAGCAAACCGTTGTAACCTTCCTTAATGGGGAAAGCGTGATCGTAAAAGAAGAGCAGCCTTGTATTATTGAGATGTAAAAGTGGAGTCAATTGCAAAGTGACAGTCACCTCGCAGGTGACTGTCACTTATTGTTTTATGAGGAATTAATCTTAAGCCCAAAAAATCATGATATAAAAATTTGAGTTTAGCGATCACTATGAAAACATAACGGATGAAAAAACCACTCAACCATCTCACCTTTTTATATGGGAAAGATAAAGCGCCGCAATTATACGAACGCGCGCAAAAATTGATGGATGGCTATCGCGCACGAATCCCTGCGCGCAACAACGAGTTGACGGAGCGAGATTCAATCCTCATCACGTATGGCGACCAGGTGCAATCGCCAAATAAACCCCCCTTAGAGACCTTAAGCACATTTTGCAAACAACATTTAGCAGGCGCCATAGGTGGAATCCACATCCTCCCATTCTATCCGTGGACTTCGGACGACGGCTTTTCGGTAGTAGATTATCGCAAAGTGGATTCAAACTTGGGAGATTGGGAAGATATTTCTTCAATGCGAGGCCATTTCCGCTTGATGTTCGACGGCGTGATCAATCACATCTCTTCGCAAAGCGCATGGTTCAAGGGATTTTTGCGCGATGACCCGCAGTACCGAAATTATTTTATTACTATCGAAGGCTCGCCTGATCTCTCGCAGGTGGTACGTCCGCGCGCATTACCTTTGCTGACAACCTTCAACACGTCATCAGGCGAAAAGCGCGTGTGGACAACTTTCAGCGATGACCAGATTGATTTGAATTTCAAAAACCCCGAAGTGTTATTTGAAATCCTCGATATACTGCTATTGTATGTGGAACGCGGCGCAACGTTTATCCGCCTCGATGCGATTGCCTATCTCTGGAAGGAAATCGGCACAACCTGCATTCACCTTCCGCAGACGCATCATGTGCTTCAATTCCTGCGCGCCACGTTGGACGAGATTGCTCCGCATGTTCACTTGATCACTGAAACAAATGTGCCGCATATAGACAACATCTCCTATTTTGGAGATGGAATCAATGAAGCTCAACTCGTTTACAACTTTGCTTTGCCGCCATTAACCCTGCATACATTTCATACAGGTGATGCACGCATTCTTTCAAATTGGGCAAAGACATTGACCTTGCCCTCCGATAAAACAACCTTTTTTAACTTCCTCGCTTCGCATGATGGCATTGGATTAAACCCTGCGCGCGGAATCCTCTCGAATGAAGAAATTGATTCACTAGTCAATAAAACCTTCGAACACGGCGGATTGATTTCCTATCAGCAAAATTCAGATGGTTTGCAAAGTCCGTATGAAATGAACATCAATTATTTCGACGCGCTTTCCAATCCAAACAGCCTGCTCAAGGCGGCGCCCCCGCCGCCGGGGACGGCGGCTGGAGCAAAAGCGGGTTTTGAAACATTGGATTTACAGATAAACCGCTTCATCGCCGCGCAAGCGATCATGCTCTCGCTCGCTGGTGTGCCTGGGATCTACTTCCACAGTTTGTTTGGCTCACGCGGCTGGCTGGAAGGTGTGAAACAAACTGGACACAACCGTACGATCAACCGCGAGAAATTACAACATAATCAATTGCAAAACGAACTTTCAAACAAAAACTCTTTGCGTGCAAAAGTCTTCACACGCTATCGTCAATTACTTTTAGCGCGAAGCAGTTCACCTTCATTTCATCCACACGGTATACAGAAAATACTGGGTTTTCATCCGTCCGTATTTGCAATTGAACGCATTTCACCTGATGGAAAATCACGCGCATTATGTTTGCATAATATCAGCGCGAAGAAAATCACCTTCACAACAGATTACAATTCAGCAACAAACCTTTTCACAGGTCAATCTTTACTGGTTTCAACCATCACACTTGAACCTTATCAAATTATGTGGGTAACAATTCCCGTTTCAGTCCAACTCGGTGGTTGAGTAGCCCGACGCGAAGCGGAGGACGTATCGAAATCACCAGTGAATAAAAAAACTCTTTATCAACTTGTTGGTTTCGATACGGACTGGGAAAAGCACCCAGTCTTACTCAACCAACGGAGTATCTAAAAAATTATAGGTAAAACTATGACAAACAAATCACATCACATTGGTTTCATTTCAACCCGTTTCGCAGGGACGGATGGCGTTTCGCTTGAAACGCAAAAGTGGGCAACTGTGCTGGAGCGGCTTGGGCACAAGTGTTTCTATTTCGCAGGCGAATGCGATCGAAACAGCAACCAGTCCCAGGTCACGCCTGAGGCGTTTTATCGTCATCCCGAAATTGACAGGATCAATCAGCAAGCCTATTCGGGAAGCTGGACGGTTACAAAGGAAGCTCGTGCGGCGCATCCTGAGATCGCAAAACTGCACAAGGATTTTTTCTCCATCTACATCCGCCCGCCGCAGATGACGCGCCGTGTCAACGAGTTGAAGAAATATCTCAAAGAACGGTTGTATGAATTCGCACATCTCTTTGACTTGGAAATTCTCATCATCGAGAACGCGGTCACGATCCCACTTAATCTGCCGCTTGGTCTTGCGATAACAGAATTTATCGCCGAGACGGGTTTTCCTACCATCGCGCATCATCATGATTTTCATTGGGAACGGCAGCGCTTTCAAGTCAATTGTGTGGGCGATTATCTTGCGACGGCATTTCCGCCAACCCTGCCATCGATTCGGCATATTGTCATCAACTCATTGCAAGCGCAGCAGGTCGCTTCGCGTTATGGTTTGACCTCGCGCGTGATTCCAAACGTCATGGATTTTGACCTCCCGCCGCCCGCTTCGCGTCGGGATGACTATACCCAATCCATTCGCGCGGACCTTGGCATTGAGCCAGGCGAATACTTTTTTCTGCAACCCACACGCGTCATCCAACGCAAAGGCATTGAACACGCGGTGGAACTCGTGCGCCGACTCAAACTCCCTGCGAAATTGGTCATATCACATGCTTCAGGTGACGAAGGCACGGATTACGAACAGCGCGTGCGCGAATATGCTCATTTGTTGGATGTGACTGTTCGTTTTGAATCCGATCAAGTGCAGGATGAACGCGGCACCACAAAAGACGGAAAAAAGATATACACACTCGGCGATGTGTATCCACACGCCGATCTTATTACATATCCATCCAGCAATGAGGGATTTGGCAACGCCTTTTTGGAAGCAGTGTATTACCACCGCCCAATTTTGGTCAACAACTATTCCATTTATGAAGTGGACATCAAACCCAAAGGCTTTCGCGCTGTCTGGTTCGATGGCTTCATCAGCAAGGATACGCTTGAAATGGTTCGTTACATTCTGCAAAACCCCGCACAGGCACAGGAATGGGCAGAGGAAAATTATCAACTTGCAAAACGGTATTTCTCGTTCACTGTTTTGGAGCGCCGCTTGCAATCCGTTCTCGCAGATTGTTTGGGGCAGCAGGTATGAACATCGCCATGCTTCATTACTCAGTTCCGCCTATTGTCGGCGGCGTGGAAAGTGTCATCGCACATCACGCGCGGCTGATGTCTGCGGATGGACATTCCGTGCGCTTGATTGCGGCGCGCGGCGAAGCGTTGCCCACGGGGGGCTGTGCCAGTGAACAGATTCCATTGACCATCATTTCCCTGGCAGATTCACAGCATGAACGCGTGGGGAAAATGAAAGAACAATTGGATCGCGGTGAAGCGACAAAGGATTTCGAGTCGCTGCGCGATGAACTGGCAACTCAATTGCAAACCGCTTTATCGGGCGTGGATATTTTGATCGCACACAACGTCTGCTCGCTGAATAAAAACCTCGCGCTGACCGCCGCGCTTCAGCAATTGCACGCTGCGCGAAAATTGCCGCGCCTGATTCTCTGGCATCATGACCTGGCATGGACGACGCCGCGCTATCAAGCTGAATTGCACGATGGCCATCCCTGGGATTTGTTACGCACAGATTGGGGCGAGACCACGCATGTGGTTGTTTCAGAATTGCGCCGCGCGGAATTGGCAGATTTAATAAAACGTGAGCCTGCTTCCATCCATGTGATTCCCAACGGCGTGGATGCGGCGCGCTTTTATAAACTTGAATCGCAAACCCAAATTTTGCTTGAGCAAACGCATTTGCTGGACGCCGCTCCCATTTTGCTATCGTCTGTCCGCGTGACGCCGCGCAAGAATATTGAACTGGCTTTGCACACGCTTGCCAATTTACATAAACATTTCCCACAAGCTGCGCTGGTTATAACAGGTCCACTCGGTGCGCATAATGCGGATAACCGTAAATACTTTGAAACCCTTACAAATTTACGCGCTCAATTAGGTTTACAAGGTTCAGCACATTTCCTTGCTGAACTTATAAATTCTTTCCTACCCGATGAAGTTATCGCGGATTTTTATCGAATTGCTGATGCGCTCTTCTTTCCCAGCCGTGAAGAAGGATTCGGCATTCCGTTAATCGAAGCCGCGTTCAGTCGTTTGCCTATATTTTGCGCAGACATCCCTCCCCTGCGCGAGTTGGGAATAAATGATGCGACTTTCTTTTCACCTGATGAAGACCCCGCGAAGATCGCAGACATGCTCGTGGAATATTTTCAATCTTCATCCACCGCGCGACTGTCCATGCGCGCGCGTTCATCCTTCCGCTGGGAGGCGATCTATCGTCAACACATCGCGCCAATATTGGATTAGACCCTAAAGGTTTGTTTTTAAAACGCGTATGTGATTGCAAAGGAAACCTTTAGGGTCTTTTTCCAAAAATAGGAGAACCCATGCAAAAACATTCCGATTTTGTCCCTATCCATAAGATTCTCATTCCTTTTGTCCATGATGGACCTGGAATGCACGCGCTCGAACTTGCACGTCATTTCGATGCAGAGATCATCCTTGTTGGTGTGGTGGTTGTCCTTACAGAGCAATCGCTTAGCACCGCCGCTCCGGCCGTGCGTGCTTTGCGAAAGCGGTTGCGTCATTATGGGAAGGATGAACGCATTACGAGTAAATCACAGATCATCGTCTCCTATCAGCCATGGATGGAATTGGCGAAATTTTTACAGGATGAAAAACCCGATCTGCTTTGCCTTGAATGGGATTCGCATTTCCAGGCCTTGGGCGTGACCGTGAGTGATGTGCTGACTCGGCCTCCGTGTGATGTCGCTGTGGTACGTGGAAAACTTACCAGTAAACCGAAGCAGATCCTCGTTCCAGTAAGAGGCGGGCCTCATGCCGAGTTGTCGCTGCGCGTTGGCCTGGGCCTACATCCCAAAGGCGTGACAGCTTTGCATCTTCGCCGCCCGGATGATCCTGAAGCAGGAAGTGACGCGCCATTCAAGGGACTTGAACGCGTCCTGAAACAAATGCCTGATGTGCAGAAACAGTTTGTAGTTACGGATAACGCTTCACAATTGATTCTTGATAATGCCAGGCAGGCGGATGTGATCATTCTTGGAACTACATCCCAGCCTGAGACGAGTTCTGCTTCGCTTGGCGCTTTTGCAGACCGTCTTTTACGCGAATCGCCTGGTGTGGTCATCGCTGTAAAAAGTGGACGGCCGCTGCCTCAGATCGATTACGATGAAAGCGCGGGTGTGCAAGCTATTTCGATCCTCGTGGACAAATGGTTTGCCGAGAACACGTATCATGCCGATGAATTTTCACAATTGAATGAGTTGATGGAGTTGAAGCGCCAGCAAGGTGTGACCATCAGCCTGGCCTTGCCCGCTCTCGATGAACAGGAGACAGTGGGGAAAGTGATCAACATGATGAAAAAGGAATTGATCCGGAAAGTACCATTGCTGGATGAGATCGTATTGATCGATTCGAATTCAACAGACCGGACACGTGAGATTGCGAAAAAGGCAGGCGTGCCTGTTTACATTCATCAACATCTGCTTGAACGGCTGGGGGCGCGGCAAGGCAAAGGCGAAGCACTGTGGAAGAGTTTGCTTGTGACGAGCGGCGACATTATTGTGTGGATCGATACCGACATCGTCAACATTCATCCACGCTTTGTGTATGGCATTATCGGCCCGCTGTTGTTGAATTCACAGATACAACTGGTGAAAGGCTTTTATCGCCGGCCTTTAAGAGTGGGAGAGAAAATGCAGGCGGGCGGCGGCGGGCGTGTGACTGAGTTAACTGCTCGGCCATTGTTGAATCTGTTTTACCCTGAACTTTCCGGTGTGGTGCAGCCGCTTTCCGGTGAATATGCAGGCAGGCGAGAAGCATTGGAACAGGTGTCATTCTTCTCTGGCTATGGTGTGGAAACTGGTTTGTTGATTGATATTTATGAGAAGTTTGGTTTGCAAGCCATCGCACAGGTGGACCTGCTTGAACGCGTGCATCACAACCAGCATCTGGAGGCGTTGAGCAAAATGTCTTTTGCCATTATCCAAACTGTGTTTCGCAAATTGGAAAGTCGCTTCGGGCGCGGGGTTTTGGATGATGTGAACAGGTCTATGAAGTTGATCCGCCACGGCAGCAAGGGTTATTTTTTGGAAGTGGAAGAGATTGCCGAGCGCGAACGTCCGCCGATGATCGAAGTTCAGGAATACTTGGAGCGGAAACGATGACGGATATCCGGCTTGTCCGTCACGGACAAACAGATTGGAATCTCACAGGCAGGTGGCAGGGACAAGCACCGGATGCGCCAGGATTAAATGACATGGGACGCGTGCAAGCGCTTGCTTTGCTGAATCAATTGAAGGATATTAATTTTTCCGCCATCTATAGCAGCGACCTGCTTCGCGCCAGACAAACCGCCGAGTTGATTGCTGGGCCCATGGGATTGACCGTCACCCTCGAGACGCGCTTGCGCGAGATAAACCTCGGCGTGTGGGAGGGGATGCTTTCCAGCGAAGTTGAAACGCAATATCCGCAGGAACTGGCGGAACGCGCGCGTGATCCTTATCACGCGCGCGCGCCGCAAGGCGAGTCGCCATCAGACATGACGGAACGCGTCGTTGCGGCAGTAAATGACATTGCAAAAGAACACGCCGATGAATCCGTGATCATTGTCTCTCACGGCGTTTCGCTGGCAATTATTATCTGTCACGCGCAAGGGTTTCCATTGGATGAAGTGTATGAGCATGTTCCTGAAAACGCAAAGCTGTATCGTGTGGAATGGAAGTGAAAATAAAATTATTTGTCGAGCAACCACTTGATCTGAAAGTCCACTTCCTCCGAAGAGTTGCCGCGCTCATGTTCGATGTTGATGATGGCAGTGGAAGGTATTGAGATTCATTCCCCTGCCACTTGAATTTGAAATCTCTGACCCTGCTCGATGCAGTCGGCAAGCCGCCGCAGTTTTTTGACGAACTGTTTCATAGGATAGTTCTTCTCGATGTCACGTTCCCGTTTTTTCTTTTGCGTTGTCATTTGCAGTTTCCTTTAATCGTGATTTGGTAATTTCAAGCGCCGCCGCATCGCACGCACAAAGGCGGCTTTCAGCCAAAGATAGCTGCAGGCAAGGAGCATGAGAAAATCCATGAGGAGGAACATGAGCTGAAGTTTCATTTTTTCTCCTTTGTTCTTTATTCATGCAGGCAAACGCGTAACGTTATTCCATAGCTCCAAACCAGCCTCTGCGCTCCATCCACTTGACCAATTCCAGCACGGGCATGATAGTCACTGCCAGCCCCAGCACGATCATCCAATCCACCAGCGGCAGATAGTAGGTGCCGAAGGCATCGTGGAGGAAAGGCACATAGATGATTACGACTAACAGCGCGACTTCCCACAGAATCGCCCAATTCAACCACTTGTTGGCAAAGGGCTTCTGAAAGACCGAATTCCGGTCGGAGCGGAAGTTGTAGGCTTTGAAAAACTGGATCAGCACCAGTGAGACGAAGGTCATTGTCATGGCTTCTTCAATACTACGCCCGGAGTTCATCGCCCAAATGAACAGCCCCAGGTTGATGAGCGTTGACCACAATCCGCCCGCCACCATCAGCGAGACGACCGGGCGGGTGAAAATGCCCGTGCGCGGGTTGCGCGGCTTGCGCTTCATCAAACCTTTCTCTGGCGGATCCACCGCCAACGCCAGAGCGGGCAGACCATCGGTAGCCAGGTTGACGTACAGGATTTGCACCGCCGTCAGCGGCAGGGGTAAGCCCAGTAGTGTGGCTCCGGTCATCAGCCCGATCTCGCCGATATTCGAGGAGAGCAGGTACATCAGGTATTTCTTGATGTTGTCAAATACCCCGCGCCCTTCCTCCACGGCTGCTACGATCGAGGCGAAGTTGTCATCGGTCAGCATCATCGCGGCGGCTTCCTTGGACACATCGGTACCGGTAATGCCCATCGCAATCCCAATGTCGGCTTTCTTGAGTGACGGGGCATCGTTCACGCCGTCGCCGGTCATTGCTACGATGTGACCGTTGGCTTGCAGTGCCGTCACCACGCGCAGTTTATGCGCCGGGGAAACGCGCGCGTAGACCTCAATGGTCTCGACCTCACGCTGGAATTGTTCGTCGCTCATCGCCTCCAGTTCCGCGCCGGTCACGACCCGCCCAGTCTTGAGCAAACCCAGTTCACGCGCCACTGCTTGCGCCGTCACGGGATGGTCGCCGGTGATCATCACCGGTCGAATGCCGGCTTGTTCACAAATTGCAATCGCGCCTTTGGCTTCGGGGCGCGGCGGATCGATCATGCCTGCCAGCCCCAAAAAGGTCATGCCGGTTTGCGCTGTTTCACGTGTGACGCCAGGCTTTGAAGAAATCGCAAGCACGCGCAGCGCCTCGCCCGCCATCTCATGCGCCATCGCCAGCGCCTGACTTCGCCCCGCGTCATCGAGCGGCTTCACTCCATCTGCGGTCAATTGCCAATCGCAACCATCCAGGATCATCTCCGGCGCGCCTTTGGCATATGCCGTCAGATTTCCATTTGTCTGATGCAACGTGGTCATGCGTTTTGTTTCAGATGAGAATGGGATTTCCTGCACTCGGGGATATTCAGAGTCGAGCGACTCTTTCTGCAGCCCAGCCTTTGCCGCAGCGACCACCAACGCCCCTTCAGTTGGATCGCCCTTAATATTCCATTCGCCACCCGAATCGTTTTCTGTGTCACCGACCAGGTGCGTATCAGATGCCAGCGTGGCAGCGATTAATAGTTTTTGCAACCCAGTTGTCGGCGCGATTGATCCGCCTCCGTTGACCGAAAATACGCCGACTGGCGAATATCCCGCTCCCGACACACTGAACAATTGTCCAGCGGCGAAAATTTTCCGCACGGTCATTTCATCCTTGGTCAGCGTACCGGTCTTATCCGAACAAATCACCGAGGTGCTTCCGAGCGTTTCCACGGCGGGCAGGCGGCGGATGAGCGCGTTGCGCTTGACCATCTTTTGCACGCCAATCGCCAGCGAAATAGTAACAACAGCGGGCAGGGCTTCGGGCACGACTGCCACCGCCAGTGCAATGCCAAAGATGAGCATCTCGACGAAGGGCTGTCCGCGCACCAACCCCAGCACGACGATGATGGCGACCACCACAAAAGCCGCGCGTGCCAGCGCCGTGCCGACCTTATCCAAGTTGTGCTGAAGCGGCGTTTTGCTGGTCTCGACTGTTTGCAGGAGTTGGGCGATCTTGCCAAATTCAGTTTGCATCCCGGTGGCAACGACCAATGCCTTGCCGCGTCCGTACGTGGCGGCGGTGCCGGCGTAGACCATGTTCTTGCGGTCGCCGACAGGGAGAGCCTGCCCTGAGCCTGTCGAAGGGTCATTGATGGGAAGCGGTTCGGTATGTTTTTCCACTGGAACCGATTCGCCGGTCAGCGCGGCTTCCTCAATTTGTAGATTCACCGCTTCGAGCAGACGGGCATCGGCGGGCATACGGTCACCGGTATGCAGGAGAATCACATCTCCCGGCACCAACTCACGCGCTGGGATTTTGACTTCCGCCCCATCGCGCAGAACGGAGGCGGTCGGCGCCGCCATTTGGCGCAGGGCTTCGATGGCACGTTCGGCGCGATATTCCTGGATGAATCCTAGCAGAACCGCGAACAGCACGATGACCGCAATGGCAATTGACTCGATGCCATGTTCCAGAAAAAGGGAAATGGCGGTTGCGCCAAGCAGAATCAGGATTAGGATATTCTTGAACTGTTCCAGCAAAATTTCCCAGGCGGAGATGCGTTTCGCCGCCTGAATTTCATTCGCGCCATACTGCAAAGTGCGCTCGGTGGCTTCAGCTTGACTCAATCCAATGGGCTGGCTTTTGAGTTCGGCAAAGGTTTGTTCGGTTGTCTGGGTATGCCAGATTTTATTTGATTCCATAACTTTATTTTTTCACTCCATTATTTTTTATATCTTGCAAATCCTCCCGACGGGGGATGCGGGATTTGAAGATGAAATTATCGAACAGGCAGATCAACCCGCCCAAAACGGTCAGGAGAATCACGCCGATGAAATCTGTTGCAAAGGCAATGATCTCCTCGAACCAGATCACAAGAGTTGTGCCTCCGGCTCCGGTGGCGACGGCTGGCTTCCAGAATTTTCGAACCAGTGGAAAATGGGAAACAGAATGCTGTTGGTTGGACATGGGAATCTCCTCATATCATATGTTTCGTTGGCTTTTATTTGATCATCAAAACTGAGCCATCGGCGCGTGATGCTACCGCCATGCTGACATTGCCCTTGGAGCCAAACGCATTTGCAACCGCTTCTATTTTCTCACTGCCGAGAGGACAACCCCCTCGGCAGTGAGAAACTGTGTCAGCGGGGTTGTGGCACAAACGTCGGCGACTCCAGATAGCGCAGCAGGTCTGAGTCCGGCGGCAGTATGATCGTCGCTCCCTCGCCCAGAATCGCCTCGTACACCTGCAGCCGCCGCACCAGGGCGTAGAACTCCAGGTCCTGACCAAAAGCCTGCGCGGTCACCAGGGCGGCCTGCGCGTCGCCTTCGCCCCGCAGGATCTGGCTTTGGGCATACGCCGTGGCCAGGATGATCTCGCGCTCTTTCTCGGCCGCCGCCCGGATCTCCAGCGCCTGTTCCTCGCCCTCGGCCCGGTAGCGCTTGGCGATCCGCTCGCGCTCGGCCTGCATGCGGGCGAAGACGCTGGCCTGCACCTCGGTCGGCAGGTCAATGCGCCGGATGCGCACATCCAGCAGTGAGATGCCAAACGACCCGGCGGTTTCCTGCGCGCCGTCGGTCACCGTCGCCACGATCGACTCGCGCTTCTCGCGCACGATATCAATGAAGTTGTGGCTGGCGATCTCCTCCCGCAGCCGGCCGGCAATGATCTGATCCAGGCGGGCCATGGCCCCCACTTCGTTGCGCACTGTGCGGTAGAACAGCAGCGGATCGGTGATCTGCCAGCGCGAGACGTGATCCACCAGCAGCCGTTTCTTGTCCAGGGTCAGATACTCGGCGCTCTGGGGTTCGGTGCCCAGGACGCGCTTATCCAGCAGGACCAGGTCGTGGACGAGGGGCGCCTTGAAGTACATGCCGGGCTCGCGCACCACCCGCACCGGTTCGCCAAACTGAAACACCAGGCCTTGCTGCCACTCGCTGACGACATACACCGACTGAAAGGCGGCGAAGGCCAATACGCCGATGACAATGATTTTCTTCATGGGTTTGCTCCTTAACTTGCTGATTGACCTTTACGGGGCTGGGGCCGGTTCGGTGGGAACGATTACCGGCGCGGCCGGCGGGGTCAGATCGGTCAGCGGCAGGAACGGCAAAACCCCGCCGCTGCCCGTGTCCAGCACGAAGATGTCCGCGCCGGCCAGAATTCGCTCGATGCTTTCGAGGTACAGCCGCTCACGCATCACATCCGGGGATTTGAGGTATTCGGCCAGCAGCGCCAGGAAGCGGGCGGCGTCGCCCTCGGCCCGGATCAGCCGTTGCTCGCGGTAGGCTTCAGCCTCCAGCACCATCTGAGCCGCCTCACCGCGCGCTGCCGGAACCACCTGCTCTGCGTAGCCCTCTGATTCCTTCACCAGCCGCTCCCGATCCTCGAACGCGCGCACCACGTCGTGGAAGGCATCGCGCACTTCACTCGGCGGGTCTACGGCCAGCAGCCGGGTTTCGGTGACCAATAGGCCGGTTCGGTATTTATCGAGCAGCGCCTGGAGAAGCATCTTAACCTGTTCCTGCGCCTGCACCCGCCCCTCGGTCATGGTAAAGTCAATCGTGTTTTGTCCGACGGCGGAACGCAGCGCGATCTCGGCCGAGGCCTTGAGCACGGCATCTGCGTTTTTCACGTGGAAGGTGTACGCCACCGGATCCTGCACCAGGTATTGGATAAACAGCTGCACCACGACCATGTTCTCGTCGCCGGTGAGCATCTGCGCCTCTTCGAGCACCACGTTCTGGCCGCCGGCCTCGGTGAGGTAGCCGATCTCAGCGGTGCGGACCCGCGCCGTGTCTACCACAAACTTGGATTGGATGGGCGACGGGAGGCGGTAGTGCAGCCCGGATTGGCGCGGCTCGCCGGTCAATCGTCCAAAGGTAAGCACCAGGCCCTGTTCGCCCGGTCCGACCATGTAAACGCCTGAGAGCAGCCACAGGCCGGCTACGCCGATCACCAAGAGCCAGATCCGCCGGGGGGATAGCCAGTGGCGCAGAGTCCGGGAGATCCATTCGGGATCGAGGAAGTCACTCAAGCCGGATTCGTTCGGTACATTTGTTCGTCTCATTGTTTGCTCCTTCTCTCTTGCGGTTGGATTTGAGCCGTGTTCATTTTTTTCTCCTGTTGACGCTATGCCATTCAATGCGTGAGCGAGTTAACTAATCATCTATCCTTACAGGCGCAAGCCGAAACGAGCGGCGGGTGAGCAAAACGTAGATGGCAATCACTGCCAGCCCGCCTGCCAGCAAGTAAGGAAAGTATTGTTTGAGGTACTGGCTGATCAGTGTCCATTCGTGCCCAAGCACATAGCCTGCGCCGATCAACAGGGTGCACCAAATGTATGCGCCAACAAAGGTGGCTGCAAAAAAGGTGAGGAAGGGCATGCGCGCCAACCCGGCCGGGATGTTGATTAGCGTGCGGATGCCGGGCATAACTCGTCCGACCAGCACCAGCCCTGTGCCCCAGCGATGGAATTGAGTTTCCACACGGGCAATGTGGGCAGGGTCAATGTGCACCCAGCGGGCAAGTTTATCCACCAGCGGACGTCCGCCGAGCCGCGCCACCCAATAGGTGATGGATGCGCCGAGCGTGCTGCCGAGGGCGGCATACAACCCGCCGATGAAAATCATCGAGATGGGAAGTTGGTGCTCCGCGATGAGCATCCAGCCTGCCAATCCCAGAATGATTTCGCTGGGAGTGATGCCAGTAGCATTTTCGAAAATTAACAATGCCGCAACGCCGAACCAGCCCCAGGCGTCGTACAGGGATTGAAGGGTGGATAAGATTTGGGTTTCGAGTGTGTTCAGGTATTTCATTTTTCTCCTATTGGTAAAACAAAAAAGACCACCGCCTAGTAGGCGATGGTCTTGCGTTTTCTTTCAGACAGCCGGGAAATCTCTTTCCGTCTTGACGACTGTCCATCCCGAAAAAGTCGGGCGCTACTCCCCATCGGAGTTAAGAATCAGTATACAACAGAGGAAGGTAGTTGTGGTTAAGAATTCTCTCATCTCTGCTTGCAAATCCGCTTAGAGTGTGTATGCAAATTAAATTTATGTCACCCTGAGCCAAGGCCCTGAACGAAGTGAAGGGGCGAGCGCAGGGTCTCGTTTTGCCTTAAATCGGGTGAATTCGGGCAAAGGTAGAGATTCTTCGTCGCTCCGCTCCTCAGAATGACATAGCTATGTTGATTTTGCATACAGTCCCTTAGGAAGTTAAGACTACTCCGCTTGATGATCGAATGGCTGAGCGGATCATCAAATATTCGGTGATGTTCTCGGCGGTGACAATGCCTACCAACCGGCCTGCGTGCGTGACGGGCAAAGCAGGGATACCCGACTCCTGAATCCGCATGAGGGCATTTTCCACCATCTCATACGAATCCACTTCGGGCAGAACCTTTTTCATCACAGCAGAGATGGCGATGTTCTCACCATGCCGGGTGAGCGCCACGAGAAAATCATCACGGGTGACAACACCCACCACACGGTCATTATCAATGACGGGGAAATCATGCTGTGAGCCAGACAATATCAACTGCGACATGCGCGAGAGCGGGTCGCGTGGGGACAGGCTTTTGTAATCCGTCAGCATCGCGCGGCCAACAGGAATTCCGCTGATGGCATTCTTCATCTGTGTCATGCCTGCTTCCTGCGAAGCGCCGATCCAAATAAAGAAAGCGATGAAGAGCAGCGAGGCATTCCCAAACAAACCAACCAGGCCAAACAGCAAAGCCATGCCCTGCCCGATCGTCGCGGCGATCTGCGTGGCGCGGACGTAATCCATGCGCATGGCAAGCAGGGCGCGGAGCACACGCCCGCCGTCCATGGGGAAGGCTGGGATGAGGTTGAACAACACCAGTGAAATATTTATCATCATCAGTCTTTCGAGAAAACTGCCCGAGGCGATGGTCAACTCATTAAGCGGCACCAGGCTCGAAGTTAAGAAAAGATACGCGAAGAGTCCCGCAGCGATGACCACGTTCACAGCGGGTCCCATCAAAGCGACCCATAATTCCTCGATCGGCTTCTCTGGCATACGCTCTAAACGAGCCACGCCGCCAATCGGGTAGATCGTGATGTCACGAGTTTTGATGCCATACTTGCGGGCTGTGAGCGCGTGCCCGTATTCATGCAGAATCACACATGCAAAGAGCGCGAAGATAAAGAGAACGCCGCTAAAAACCTCGCCCCAGTTTCGATTTTCCAGCCAGTGGCTGTAGCCAACCCACGCGATCAAAAGCAGAAAGGTGGCGTGAATATACACCTCAATGCCTGCAAATTTTCCTAATTTCCATTGCCATTTCATAGTTCAACTCCTCTTGAAGTTGATATGATTGTAAAGGTAATTTGTTAGAAAAATGTTATAAATTTTCCATCAGGAGCTATCAGTTTGGGAAGAAGGAAAATAAAAAAGCCATCCAAGTTTTTTGCGAAGCACCCTGTGGGCAAAAACAATATTGTTTGTCAAATTCATACCGAGCATCCCACGTATGCAACGCGCAACGCGGTTGCCTTTTCGAAGTATTCTTTTCTTTAGTTGTCGAGTTGGTGGTTGAGCTTGTCGAAACCCTCGAGACACGCCTCTGTTTCTCTCCGCGAAGCGTAAAATGATCGCCCGCTATCTTCTGGGGTGCAGTGGACCCTTCGACACGGTGAGCGAAAGACGAACCGTCAGGACAGGCAGTGGGGACACAGGCAGTGGGGACGCTTCGCGGCCCCGCCAAATTGGGTTTATACTACGCCTAGGCAGTGTCCCGTTCCCCCTAAAGGGGACGATGTTGACAGGGAGTCCAGGCCCGGCCTGGTTGTCGACGCGAAGCGTGTCGAGATACACTGCCACTAACCGTTGGGCGGCTTAATCCCGCAAAAGAGGAGAGTATCAGGTGATTTGGCTTTGGACAGGATTCGTCGTCTTTGTGCTGCTGATGTTGGCGTTGGACCTGGGGGTCTTTCATCGTAAAGCCCATGTAGTAACGGTGAAAGAGGCCCTCGGCTGGTCCGCATTACAGCCGATCCATTCCTGGTTTTCACGAGTAACGTCTTTGCCATCCTCGGACTCCGGTCGCTCTATTTCGCACTGGCGGGCATGCTCGACAAGTTCAGATACCTCAAACTGTCGCTCGCGTTGGTGTTGATGGTTGTTGGAGTGAAAATGCTGACAGCCGAGTGGCTCAAGCATATGCTCGGAAGCAGTTTCAACTTTTACGTACTGGGAGTGGTACTCCTGATCCTAGTTGCCGGGGTAGCAGGGTCCTTGGCTATTGGGCGGCACAAACCACATCACCGATGACACAAATCGCTATATATGCTGCGGCTATTGGTTGAGATGTAGAGACCAATTGATCATAGCAAGAAACGCTTTTGGCTTTGACATTGAACTCGCGCCACACTTGATAAATCTCTGACTTAGAAAGGAAGGAAAAAATGAAAGGCAACGAAAAGCTACTGACCGTACTGAACCAACTCCTCGCGGACGAGCTCACCGCCATCAACCAATACATGGTGCACTCGGAGATGTGCGACAATTGGGGCTACGATAAGCTCCACAAGGCCATCGAAAACCAAGCGAAGGACGAGATGCACCATGCCGAATGGCTTATCCAGCGCATCATCTTTCTGGAGGGTACCCCTGTCGTTTCAAAACTCAATCCCATGAAAATCGGCGCCACTGTTCTTGCTATGCTCACCAACGACCAAGACGCCGAGCTTGCCGCCGTGCGGGCTTACAACGACGCCATCGCGCTCGCGCACGAAGTGGGCGATCAGGCCAGCGTCGATTTGTTGATCCGTATCCTTAAGATGGAAGAGGGTCATGTGGACTGGGCGGAAATACAGCGTGCCCAGATCGAGCAGATGGGTCTGGAGAATTACCTGACAAATCAGACGGAGAGCGTTGCAGGTTAGCTTACACCGAACTCACAAAGAAGATGGTGGTCAGGACTCACGTGCACTAAACCTTGCGCCGCTCACTGCATGGTCCTGACTGCACTCCGCACAGGCTAACGCGTCGGCCTAGCAAAGTTGCGTGCAATTCGAGCGAGTCTTCGTCGCAGAGTTCGCGCGCGGTTGAATACAATTGCTAAACGTTATAGGCGATTTTTGCCTGTTCATCTCCTCGCTATCCTGCGCTCATGCAGGCGGGGTTTTGCTCATCAATCACTGATCCTGCTTATTTTTCGAGTTATACTATTAACAACATGAGCCTCTTCCTGCAACTTGCCTTCCTGCTTTCGATCATCCTGCTCTCTGCAAAGATGGCGGGGTATTTGAGCATTCGTTTTGGACAACCCTCCGTGTTGGGAGAGTTGCTGGTCGGGATCATCCTGGGTCCTTCCATTATCAATTTACTTAATTTCTCGTTTATTGAACATGAACTGACTGAAACCATCGCCAAACTTGGCGAACTCGGCGTATTATTGCTCATGTTCCTCGCAGGATTGGAATTGCACTTCGGCGAGATGAAGCGGAATCTACGCGTGGCCGCTCTTGCTGGGTTGATGGGTGTGGTCTGGCCTGTGTTGTTGGGATGGGGCGTAGGCCTGCTCTTTGGCTTGGATCAATCCGCTTCGATCTTTCTTGGCCTGACGCTTGGCGCCACCAGCGTAAGCATCTCAGCGCAGACGCTGATCGAGCTAAAAGCATTGCGCAGCCGCGTGGGATTAAGCCTGTTAGGCGCGGCAGTGTTTGACGATATTTTGATCATCTTATTGCTTTCAGTATTTCTCGCCCTGCAAGGCGGGGGCGGAAGCACATCTGATATTTTACTGATCATCATCCGCATGATCTTGTTCCTTGCTCTTTCAGTCACGTTCGGCTTGTGGGCCTTGCCGTGGATCATCCGACGTATTTCCAAACTTCCAATAAGCCAGGGCTTGCTCACAATTTCGCTCGTCATCATGCTGGTCTATGGCATTGCATCGGAATATTTCGGCGGTATGGCGGCCATTACAGGCGCGTTTTTGGCAGGCTTGATGCTGGCGCGCACGCATGAAAAAGAGAGGATCGAATCAGGGATGCACGCGCTGGCATACGGATTGTTCGTGCCGATCTTCTTTGTCAACATCGGCTTATCCATTGACCTGCGCGAGTTCCAATTACAGGCGTTACTCTTTACAGTTGTTATTATTCTGGTGGCAGTTGCCGGCAAATGGCTTGGCTCAGGCTGGGGCGCGCGGCTGGGCGGGTTTTCGCAACGCGAATCGATTCAACTCGGCGCGGGCATGATCTCGCGCGGCGAAGTGGGACTCATTGTAGCAAGCGTGGGAATGCGCGCTGACTTGGTGGGCGCGGAGGAATTTTCCGCGATCGTGGTCATGGTGCTGATCACCACGTTGATCACACCGCCCATCCTGCGGGCGTTGTTTTCGCAGAAAGATGCGAAGGCGAAGAAAATGCAACTCGAAGCCGAGCAGGTTCAGGCTTCGCCTGATGCGAAAGAGTCGGAGGTGTCCTAATGTATTTGATCATCGTGTTTTTACATAATCCAAACCTCTTGGAAGAGCTGATGGAAGCATGGGATCAGGAAGGCGTGAACGGCGCAACCATTCTCTTCAGCGTGGGCATGGGACAGTTTCTTGAGAAGCTGGGTCTGCGCGACGACATTCCATTGATCCCCTCGCTGGAGGATTTTTATGAAGCGTCGGAAAAACTCAGCCGCACGATCATGGCAACTGTAAAGGAAGAAGCGCTGATTGATAGAATTGTCGCCGCCACGCAGCGTGTGATGGGTGATTTAAATAAGCCTGAAACTGGCATGCTTCTTGTAATGCCGGTGTTGAAGGCTTATGGCTTATATAAGACAGGGAGAACAAAATGACAAATCCCCCCGTTCATTTATTATTGGTGGCAGTCATTCAAGATCAAGACCTTGAGACCGCGACCAAAGCTTTGCAGGGAATTGGCGCATCGCTGACCTATCTTTCCAGCGCAGGCGGATTCCTGAGTCGTCGTAACGCTACCTTGTTGATCGGTCTGCCGGCCGAAAAGATAACTGAAGCCTTTGCCGCATTGCAGGAGGCCTGCCGCCAGCGCGTAGAGTATATGACCCTGCCCCTCGAAGGCTCGTCCATGCCAATGCCCGCGCCTGTGCCAGTTACCGTCGGCGGCGCGACTGTCTTTGCTTTGCCTGTGGAAAGATTTGAACAGATTTAAACCATGCTCTCAGCGCCGTCCTCGGCGCTGAGATTCGCCGCCGGGGACGGCGGCTTTAGCACAAGGAGAGATCACCATGAAAATGATCATCATCATTGTAGAAGATAACGATGCCGATATGCTTACACAGAAGCTCACCGCGGCAAGTTTCCGTGTAACGCGTGTGGCCTCCACTGGCGGTTTTTTACGAAGCGGGGTTGTGACCATGCTGCTCGGCGTGCAGGAAGAACAGGTGGATGCGGTCTTACAAACCGTCCGCAATTCACTGCCTCCAAAAGCCGGCCAAAAACGCGCCACTATCTTTGTCGTTCCTGTCCAGCACTTTGAACAAGTTTAATTTTTTCATGTCCTCTAACAAGAACGTTCATAAGCAGGGAACTTTCCTGGTTTAGTAACGTCATTGTTTTGTTTGGTCTATAGGTGCTCATGTATAAAAAATCGAACCTTCTTTTCGCGACCCTCGTTCTGTTGATCGCCATGCTCGCTTGCGCAAGCCTGCCAGGCGGGAGCGGGCCCGCAAGCCCGGTCAACGTGGAGACGATCGTCGCGGCGACATTTCAAGCTTTAACTCAAGTCTCTACGCCTCCTGCTTCGACCCTGCAGCCCGGTTTCGACAAGCTCAACCCAGCGGCTCAAGGCGACGCCGCAAGCCTGCTCCCGCATTCGATGTATTTTATCAACAACGACAGCGCCGGACTGGCCCAGGTCTATCGGCTGGATCAGGATGGGGTTACGGTCACGCAGCTCACATTCGAACCTGCCAATGTAGACGACTACGATGTTTCGATGATGGACGGCAGTGTGGTATATGTTTCCAATAACCAATTGCTGACTGTCAATGCAGATGGAAGCAGCCGCAGTATGATCTTTGGTGGCAGCGCGCGCGATGAGGATAACCCATTCCTGACCAATATCACCAGTCCGGTCTGGTCGCCGAACGGTGAGACGATTGCCTTTGCATACAAAGGTTTGAATTTCTATTCCATCGTGAGCGGACAGTCCAACCGCATGCTGGAAGACCAGATTGATGATCTTGGCGGCGGATTATCTTTTCCACGCGAATTATATTGGCCTGAAACTTATTCAGCCGATGGAAGCAAACTTATCATCACACTTGGATATTATGAAGGCGCATCCAGCGCGATCTACTACCCGAACGGCGGGGCGCTGGTCCGCTTGAGTGGAGATGAAGGCGCGATCATCTGTTGCGGCGATTATCACCTGACCAGCGATGGCTCTGCGCTATTCGCCGCCAGCCCAAGCTCAGGCATGTTCAACGCCGGCCTCTGGCGTGTGGATACGGCTACAGGGAATGTCACCACTTTGCTCCTGACAAGTTATGATACCAACCCTGATGAAGTTGCCGATAATCCCTTCCTGGCCGCGGATGGTCAACTATATTTCTTTTATGCCAGCGTTCCCAACGCGGATGAATTTATCAACCGCCCGCCCTTGCAGCTGGTGCGCTCTGCGGCGGATGGCGTAACAGGCCGGACTGTCTTGCGCCCTGAAACTTTTCAAAATATGAATGAGGCGCTTTGGGCGCCGGATGCCAGCTTTGTCATCGTTGCCAATCCGGACGTTCCTGAGATCTATCAGGGCGGTGCGGCGCAGTTATATTACACCGACGGTCAAAAAGCCATGCTTCCGCTGTTACCTTACGCAATGAAAATGAAGTGGGGACCGTAAAGATTTACCAATTGATATTCAAAAAGCCCTCATCAAAAATGACGAGGGCTTTATTATTTATACAGTGGCTTCCACTTCTTCCTGCTTCTTGAACTGGCTCATGTACAGGTCGTAATAGAAACCTTTCTTCTCCAGCAGTTCATCATGTTTACCGCGTTCGATGATCTGACCGTCTTTCAAAACCAGGATCATATCTGCATTTCGAATGGTGGACAAACGATGCGCGATGACGAAGGATGTGCGGCTTTGGAGCAGCGCATCAAACGCTTTTTGGATGAGACGCTCGGTGCGTGTGTCTACGCTGGAAGTTGCTTCGTCCAAAATGAGCACGCGTGGATCTGCGAGCGCGGCGCGCGCAATCGAAAGCAGCTGCCTCTGTCCCTGGGAAAGACCCGAGCCGCGCTCACCGAGCACTGTCTGATATTTTTCTGGCAGACGTTCGATGAATGAATCGGCGTTGGCGAGTTTTGCGGCGGTGTAGACTTCTTCATCGGTTGCGTCGGGGCGGCCAAAGCGGATATTGTCCATGACGGAGGCGCTGAACAGGAAGGTATCCTGCAGCACGATGCCGATCTGCTTGCGGATCGATTCGGCGGTGACATCGCGCACATTCACGCCGTCAATTTTGACCGAGCCGTGTGTCACATCATAGAAGCGTGGCAGTAAATTGATAATGGTAGTCTTGCCTGCGCCAGTCGGGCCGACGATGGCGATGGTTTGCCCAGGTTCGGCTGAGAATGAAACTTCCTTCAAAACTGGCACACCATCTTCATATTCGTGTGAGACTTCGCTGAACTCAACTTTGCCTTTGATCTCGGTCATCGCTTTGGCTGCGGGCTTGTCAACCACAGCGGGGTTTTCATCGAGAATGGTGAAGATGCGTTCTGCGCCTGCGACCGCATTTTGGATGTTCGTCCATAACACAGCGATCTGTTGGATGGGTTGGTTGAAACGCTGAACATACGCGAGGAAGGTGATGACCAAGCCCAATGTGACGGTTGCGCCGAAGAGCGTGTCCCCTGTCAGCAGGTACCAGCCGCCCACGCCTGTGACGATGGCAAGCCCAAGATAGGAAAAGGCTTCCAGTGTTGGCGCAAGAGCGGATGTATACGCCACAGCGCGGATATTCGCGTCACGATTGGCGGCATTGACTTCCTTGAACTGTTCGATGTTTTCATCTGCGCGGTTGAAGGCTTGCACTTCGCGGACTGATGAAATGGTCTCTTGTAATTCGGCGTTGACGTTGCCGATCTCTTCGCGGCTCTTGCGGAAGGCTTTGCGCGCCTGCCCCGAGAACCAGACCGTTGCGATGAACATCAACGGTGAGACCGCCAGTGAAAGCAAAGCGAACGGCAGGCTCAAGGTCAGCATGTTATATGCCACCCACAACAGCAGAAGGATTCCGCTGAACACGTTGACAAGCGCGAATGAAAACGCCTGTTCAATGGCAGATGTGTCGTTGGTGATGCGGCTCATCAAGTCACCTGCTTCGTGCTCGGCGTAGTAACTGAGCGAGAGTGAATGTAATTTTTCGAACACTTCCACGCGCAGAGAGCGCAGAACGTGCTGGCCTGTCCACGCCATGGCGAAGAAAGTCATGCCTGTTAGAACTGCGCCAAGTACATAGAGCGTGATGACGATCAATATCAAGCGGAACATGCCTGTGATGCGCTCATCATTTGTAGCCGTTGCGAGGTCAGGAGTTGTGTATCCGCCGAGATGATAGGCTTTGTAGATGATCTGACGCGAGTACGACAACATGGACGGGTCTGCGGTCCTCCCAAGCCAACAACTGGAAACTGCTTTTTGGTCAGTGGCAGGCATGGGGGCGAGAGACGCGAATGCACTACTTCCAGCAGGGACGAGAAAACAATCTGTGGCTTGTCCCATTAATTCAGGAGAGGCCACTTGAGTCCAGGTGGAGACGACGACGAAGAAAACTGCGAGAACGATCATGTACCAAAAACGTCCAAAGTATGTGCCGAGGCGACCGAGCGTTTCGCTCAGGTTGCGCGGCTTCATCGTTTCTTGATTAAGGAAACCACCAGCGCGGCCGTGCATCATAATGCCACCTCTCTGGAAACATCTGAAGTCTTTAAGACCTCGGAGGTTTGGTGCGCCAATATTTGCGAATTATAAATTTCTGCATAGATCGGTTCTTCTTCCATAAGTTGTGCGTGTTTGCCTTGCGCCGCGACTTCTCCTTTTTCAAGTACCAAAATTTTATCGGCGTTGATGACGGTGCTGATGCGCTGCGCAATGACGAAGGATGTGCGGCCTTTCATAAGCGTTTCAAGCGCTTCCTGAATATGTGACTCGGTGGTGATATCCACGCTGGAAGTTGAATCATCGAGGATGAGAATACGCGGATCGAGCAGAAGCGCGCGCGCAATTGCCACGCGTTGTTTTTGCCCACCGCTGAGGGTTGTACCGCGCTCGCCGACATGCGTGTCATATCCATTAGGGAAGGACATGATGAAGTCGTGCGCGGCGGCTGATTTCGCGGCGGATTGAATTTCTTCGAGTGTGGCTTCGGGTTTGCCAAATGCAATGTTCTCGCGGATCGTTCCGCTGAATAAAGTCGTTTCCTGAAGCACGATGCCGATTTGCGAACGAAGCGAATCAAGTGTGATATCGCGCAGGTCGTGACCGTCAATCGTGATGCGGCCTTCATTCGGGTCATAGAAGCGCGGCAGCAAGTTGATGATACTGGTCTTGCCTGAACCTGTTGCGCCGAGCAGTGCAATCGTTTCACCAGACTTCGCTTCAAACGAAACATTTTTCAACACAGGATCGCCGCCGCCAACATAACGGAAGGTAACATTCTCAAATTTCACGCTGCCTTTTACTGCGGGGAGTTTCGATGCGTTGGACTTATCCACAATATCGCTTTTCGCGTCGAGAATTTCAAAGATGCGGTCAGCGGATGCGGAAGCCTGTCCCATTTGTGTGACGATCATGCCGAACATCATGATGGGGAAGAACAGGTACATCAGGTAAAGCGAAAATTCCTGCCATGCACCGATCGTCAACGTGCCGAGGATGATTTGTTGGCCGCCGACATAAAGAATCGCGGCTTGTCCGAGATTCGCTATCAAGAACACCAGCGGAAATAAAAATGTAAACAAACGCGAGACCGCAATGGATTGATTCATCGTGTCATCTGCGGCGTTGCGGAATTTTACTTGCTGTTCTTTTTCGCGCGTGAAAGCCTTGATCACTTTGACGCCCGCAAGATTTTCCTGCAAGACCGTGTTCAATGTCGAAAGTTTTTGCTGCACTTTCGTGAACAACGGCTGGCTGATGCTTGCAAATACAGCGAACAGCACCATCGCAACTGGCAGGATCGGCATGGCCGTCCATGCGAGAGAAACGTTCGACGAGAATAGGATGATGACCGTACCCGACAACAAGATCACTGCGCCCACGAGTTGTAGTAAACCCTGCCCAATAAATAAACGCACCTTTTCCACATCGTCCGTTGCGCGGATCATCAACTGACCCGTCTGATTTTTATCGTGATATGCAAAAGATAAATCCTGTATCTTGGCATACAGATCGTTGCGAAGATCGTACGCGACCGATTGCGAATTCTTCTCCGCCCAAAAGGCTTGCAGGAAGGAGAACAGTCCGCGCAGGAGGGCGAAGACGACAATGGCGACAAGGGCCGTGACTAAAGCACGCGGCGCGTTATTTAGATCCGCTTCAAGCGTGACCCTGAGTTGGTCCAGCGTCGTAGCAGAGTCATAGCCCAAGGCATTGAGAATCTTCGGCAGCGCCGTGCTGACAAATGACGCGGGAATCTTATTCAGCGCCTGCAAGACCTGATCCGCGAGAAAGCCGCTGGTCACCGCGTCAATCACATTGCGAATCATGTGCGGCACCGCCAGTTGCGATAGCGTGGCAATGACGAGGAAGACATACGGTAACGCGGCCTGACGGCCATAATGCGTCAGGTATTTGATTGCGCGGCCAATACCTTTTAATGATGTTCGTTGACGGCGCGCGCGGATTTGTGGTTGGGTAAGGGCTGCTTGCATGGAGTTCCTTTTTGAAGTAATTGGTAATTTTCCCTGCTCTCGGCGACTTGAGCATGTGAAAGAATCAATTTGAAAATAGCATGCGAATGTAGAGGAATTATGTAGAAGTGGGAGAGGTTTTGCAGAGATTAATATTTCTCTTCCAATTGATGTGCCGCTTTGATCAAAATCTCCAATGCCTCGGTTACCCTGGCACGTTCCTCCGTACTTATTTTGGAGGCGAGTTCGTCCATCCAGCGATGGCGTTCTTCAGCGCCTTGATTGATCAATTCTTTGCCTTTATCACTCAAGGCCAATAACCTGGCGCGGCGGTCAGCAGGATCCTCGGCGCGTGCGAGATAACCTGCCTGCACGAGCTTATCCACCAGTTGACTGGCGGCCGCGGCAGAAACGTCAAATCGTTCGCTGATCTCGGACATGCCGCAGGGACCCTTGTGGTGCAACTGCATAAGAATGCTGAATTGCGGCATGGATAGTCCCGTGCTTTTGGCAAAGTGACTCCATCCGCGCATGGAACGGTGCATGAAGGTATCCATCCAGGCGCGCAGGGTCTTGGAAAATTGGGTAGGTTTGGTCATAGTTAAGCCTGCTTTTTAGTTAATCGGACTTAACTTTATGCGGGAGTTAAGGTTTTGTCAAGAAAGTGGGGATAAGAGAAATGTAAGAGTTTTGCAGTAGTTGTTTATAATCGGTACAACTTTCATGAAAATCTCAAATCAGTTTACCGAACGAGAAAAAGGAATCGTCAAATTGTTGTTGCAGGGAAAGAGCAATAAGCAAATTGCTCTTCTATTGAACATTTCCCAAAGCACTGTTGAATTTCATTTGAAAAATGTTTACATCAAGCTCGATGTAAATTCCAGGACAGAAGCAGTTCTGCAACTATCGGAAGATAACCTAACTATCTGACACGGGTGATATTGATGCACTTCGGCACATGGCTGGGAGGCGTGAAAACGCACCCAAACTGGTATCCGCTTTCAAAACGGATTAGGATGAGTGATTCAGTAATGCCATAGCCTGCAACGGATCTTGTGACGGGCAGCCTGTCCACGTCGCTGCTCCATTCAAGTGTATAGGAGCCTGTTGCATAAGTCGGGAAGCCGTCTACTGGGATGAGTGCCGGTGGCAGATCATCCTTGTTTGCTGCCGCAGACAGGCCTTCCAGCACAAGGATATTCATATCCTGCAGAGCCTCCTGTGCCTCAGGGATAAGCATCGAGAATCTGCCCCCAAGGATGGCAAGCATGAGGATCACCACGGTCACTTTCAAGAGCCGCACCAATCCACTGCCTCGCGCATTCCCCTCCAGAACTCCCACCATCCAGCGGAAAGTGAAAGCCAGAGGCAGATAGATGATCAAACGAGGTAAAAAGGTGAACAGGGAGAGAAAGAAAAATGTAACTGTCTGGGAGGAACCTGAATTTAGATAGGCCTGCATGGAACTTGCCAACACCAAAAACAAGGAAGCTCCCATTAATCCCCAAAAAGATTCTTCATCCCAAGCCACGATCAACCCAGTCATGCCCATGACAAGGGTGGTAAGAATCACAGAGGCAACCCGCCCGATGGGCAGCTCAAAAAGAGGGATGCCGGGCAGCATCCATACATTGATAAATTGTGAAATGAGCGCATAGGGAAAACCAAAAGCAATGCCCAGGAAAAATCCGGAGATTCGACGTGTTTGATCGTTCATTCTTTCTCCAAAATCGAGTTAGTTTACTTACTCCCCAACCCCAACTCAGGAATAGGCGGCAGCTTCTGATTGAACAACCAGCCATCAAAAAACGCATTCAATTCTTTGCCGCTCACCTGCTCAGCAAGGACAATAAAATCAGCGGTTGTGGCGTTGCCATTTTTATAGCGATCAGCGTAAGTCCTCAAAATATCAAAGAAGACATTATCACCAACTTCAAGGCGTAATGCGTGGAGCGTCAGACCGCCGCGGACATATACACCGCCATTGAACAAGTCGTCTGCGGCAGGATTCCCCGGTGGCGGATAGGATGCCGGGTATTCAACCACTTCGGTATACAAGGACTTTATCCATTCATCCAAGTCTTCGCGTCCCTGTGTGTGTTCAATCCACAAGCCTTCGGAATAAGTGGCAAAGCCTTCATTGAGCCAGATGTCACTCCAATCCCCCACGCTAACGCTATCCCCAAACCATTGATGCGCCAGTTCATGCGCGACGACTAATTCCGTGCCTTCCACGTCTTCAAGGTCAATCATGTCCATGCCAAAAATGGACAGGGTCTGATTCTCCAGCGCCGCGCCGAAATCGGTATCCATCACGAATGCGCCATACACTTCAAAAGGATATGGTCCAAACAACTCGCTAAAGTAAACGAGCATTTCGCCCTGCCTTGCAAACGGCTTGCGGACCTCTTCGGGCAATCCAGTTGAATAATAATTTCTGATCGGAATTCCACTCCCTGATTCCATTGTTTCAACATCAAGTTCGTCAATGTTGATGGTGGCCAGATAACTTGCCATTGGGTCGCGCGCTTCAAAGATGAATGTCCTCGTATCGCCGTTGTCAATTATTTCAGTTAACACGCCATTGGCTGCAACTTCAAACGGCTCAGGGACAGTCACGCGAAAAGTATATGAGGCCTTGTCCAATGGATGATCGTTCACGGGATAATAACTTGCAGAACCATCCGGTTCACTTAACACAAAGCTTCCGCCTTCAACCGTCACCCAGCCTGTTTGAACAGGAAGAGCCGCGGATTGCATTGCATCAGGAGAGCCATTGTATTGAACCTCGACTGTGAATGATTCATTTTCCGCCAGCGGAGTAGACGGAGTAATCGTTAACTCCTGGCTTGCGCGATCAAAATCAGCAGGCTGTTCATTGACTGTAATACTCGTGACCTCAAAGCCAATGAAATCCAAATTGAAACCGCTCAAATCCTGAATCGCATTTGCTTCGATGGTGGTGATGGCTGTCAAATTACTGGTGGCAACATCGTTGACCGTGATATCCAATGTGTAATGCGTCACGTCATAACCACCGTTACCAAATTCAGGATAGAGTGAATCGCCCATCCCCCATGAACCAGCATCGGGATCAAGAGACTCTTCCACTTCAGTTATCGATGGCTCCGGCGTCACAGTTGGGGTTGCGGCAAATTGATTGCAAGCCAGAATAGCGGATGCCATCAAAATAAACGCGAGAGATATCTGCATTGATTTCTGTTTTTTCATTTTATATCCTCGTTATTGCTGGCAGCCTTCCGGCTGCTCACCAACAGGCATGCCAAAGGCTTCATAAACTGGCACACCATCCCACTCTGGCGGAAGGGGCAAACCAAGCGTAAAGGCGGTGGTTGCCGCGCTATCCATTGTATAAACCTGCGTGGATAGTTCACCCGGGGCAATGCGCGGGCCGCTGATGATCCATGGAATGGTCATATCTTCGGGCAGGTCTGTGCCGTGCGTGGTATCGTGCCCGCCGTGATCGGAGGTGACGATGATCATGGTGCTTTCGTACATGCCCTTATCCTTCAAGGCTTGGATGAGCAGACCCAACCCTTTGTCCTCGCGTTCATAAACACCCAATTGCGCGCGCGACATCCAGCCATGCTTATGTCCCTCAATATCGCTTTCGGCAAAATGTACGAACATCAAGCCGAAGCCTTCATTGATCTGCGTCAGGGCAAGTCTTAAGACTGTGGTTGAATCTTCGATCTTATCCGTTTTATCCACAAATTCAAAATAATCCGTGCTGGCTGGTTCGGTGACCTGGCGCAGTTTTTCCTTGCCAACCACCATTGCGGTTCGCAACCCGGCTGCGTGTGCGAGGTCAAAAATATCGGTGCCAAGCGCGAATCCATTTTGCGGCACATACTCATTCCAGCGGACAATATGCTTGGCAGGACAGGTGCCCACCAGCATCGAGGCATGAGCTGGCAATGTAGTGCTCGGCATGATCGTCTGCGCGCTGAGTGTGTACGCGCCCGTTTGCATCAACGTCATCACGTTTACCATGTTCGCCGCGGCAATTGCATCGGGACGCAAGCCGTCAAATGTGACGATCAAGACACGTTCAACGCTGGGTAAGGGTGTAGGCGTGATCGTCGGAGAGGGAGTCTCAGTGGCGGGCGGCGGTGTGCTGCTTGGGCTGGGAATCACCGACTGCGTGGGAGCAATTGTCGGCGGCGGGGGCGGGGCGAATGATCCGCATGATGGCAGAAAGATCATGAGGAGAATCAAATACAAAAGGCGCCGAATCATTTTCAGGATGATTTCTCCAACATCGGCATTTTCAACCCGTGACGTTTGGCGGCGTCAATCGCAATTTCATAACCCGCATCAGCGTGACGCGCTACGCCCATGCCTGGATCTGTTGTAAGGACACGTTCAAGTCTGAGAGCGGCTTCTGGCGTGCCATCCGCAACAATGACCTGTCCCGCGTGCTGACTGTAGCCCATGCCCACGCCGCCGCCGTGATGGAACGAGACCCATGTCGCGCCGCCAACAGCATTGATCAGCGCGTTGAGAATCGCCCAATCAGAGATCGCATCCGAGCCATCTTTCATTGCTTCGGTTTCGCGATTCGGCGAAGCGACAGAACCTGAATCCAAATGATCGCGCCCGATGACAATGGGCGCTTTTACTTTTCCGCTCGCAACGAGTTCGTTGAACATAAGCCCCGCCTTTGCGCGCTCGCCATAACCGAGCCAGCAGATGCGCGCGGGCAAGCCCTGAAATGGGACTTTCTCTCGCGCCATTTTCAGCCAGCGATGCAGATGCGCATCTTCGGGGAAGAGTTCCATGATGGCTTTATCGGTGGTGTAAATATCCTCTTTATCGCCAGAGAGCGCCACCCAGCGGAACGGTCCCTTGCCCTCGCAGAACAGCGGACGAATATAGGCAGGCACGAAGCCGGGGAATTCAAAGGCATCACTCACGCCATTATTGAAGGCTTGCTGGCGTATGTTGTTGCCGTAATCAAAAACTTCCGCGCCCGCGCGCTGAAATGCGAGCATGGCCTTCACATGCGCGGACATGGAATCCATTGCCATTTTTTTATATTTTTCAGGGTCGCTAATTCGCAATTGATCTGCGGCTGTGACGCTTAATCCAGACGGCACATAAAACAAGGCTTCATGCGCGGATGTTTGGTCTGTGACCACATCGGGAATCACTCCACGCGCAACGAGTTCACTGTACACATCTGCGGCATTGCCGATGAGGCCGATAGATTTAGGAATTTGTTTTTCTTTGGCTTCTTCAACGAGGGTCATCGCCTCTTCGAGAGTATCCACAACCATATCCACATAACCAATGGCGCGGCGGCGTTCGGCTCGTTCGGGGTCTACTTCAACGATCAATCCAACACCCTCGTTCATGGTGATGGATAAAGGCTGCGCGCCGCCCATACCGCCGAGTCCTGCGGTTAAAACAAATTTGCCTTTCAACGATCCCCAGCCTTTTAGTTTTGCAAGCGCGCCGAAGGTTTCGTATGTACCCTGCAAAATTCCCTGTGTGCCGATGTAAATCCATGAGCCGGCGGTCATCTGGCCGTACATGATGAGCCCCTTTTTATCCAACTCATCGAACTTTTCCCAGGTCGCCCAATGTGGCACAAGGTTTGAGTTTGCAATCAACACTTTTGGTGCATCTTTGTGAGATTTGAAAACAATGACAGGCTTGCCCGATTGCACGAGCAGGGTTTCATCTTCTTCGAGTTTCTTGAGCGATTCAAGGATGGCATCAAATGATTCCCAGTTACGCGCGGCTTTGCCGCGTCCACCGTAGACGATGAGGTCTTCGGGCTTCTCCGCCACTTCGGGGTCGAGATTGTTTTGGATCATGCGATAGGCGGCTTCGCTGAGCCAGTTCTTGCAGGTCAGTTGTGTGCCGCGCGGCGCGCGGATGATGCGGTGTGTGGACATGGCTACATTTCCTTTTGAGTATCTTACTCAATTACCTTACACAATATTCTCCCTCATCCCCAACCCTTCCCCCGAAGGGGAAGGGAGTCCCCTCTCCCTTCGGGAGAGGGCTAGGGTGAGGGTGTGTACTGGTTTATTCAGATTCAATAGCAATCGTTCCCAGCATTGCATCAAATACAGGCAGGGTGGTTTCGGCAAACCCATTTTCGGTTGCAAATGTAATCACCAGCGTGCCAGTTTTGAGGTTGAAGAGCGCCATTTTTTGATACAGGCTGACCTGTGCGCCGGAGGGATTAAACCCTCCCACTTCTGACTTGATGACGCCATACGGCAGGCCGCCGGGGGGAATGATAATTTCCACAGAGGAGACAGTCAGCCCATCTGTAACAGAGGGCAATTCATCAGCGAAGGACTGCAGATCAACATCCGTGTCGAATGAAAGAACGGTCTGTGGATCCCAGATAAAGTTTATATTGGTGACGATCTCATTTTTGATATGACCCTCCTGAATATCCAAAGCCAGCAAACGGAATGTAGCAGGGTCCTGCTCTTTAATGCTTAACAGTGACGTTTGAATATGGATGTCAGCATTTTCCGGGAGAGTCCAGGCGTCGTAATATTCCTTCTCGTTGATGCGGACAGCCAGCCAGCCGGCTGGAACGGTGATCTCATATCCAGCACTTTCATCTACAAAAAGAGTGGAACCATTATCCTGTTTGATGAGGGTACTGACAGATGAGAAAGGTTTCGGCGTGGGTGTCACTGTTGGGGGTGGCAAGGTGGGCGTTACAGTGGGTACGGCGAGAGCGGTCAAATCGAGGGCGGCGGAGACTGTCCGAGCGACCATGATGTCCAGCCGGATATCAGGTGTCGGCGAGGGGCTGGCATCCTCCCCGAAGGGGGAAGCGGCGGGAAGTCCCGGCACAACACAGGCCAGGATCGTTGTAAAAAGGATCAGCGCAGTAAGCAATGCGCGTCGAGTATTCATGGTTTCCATCCTTTGTTGTGAAATGAGATGCTCCCGTTTCTAACAGGAAAAAGCCTCTCGGCAATTATAGCCGAGAGGCTTTATTGAGTTGAAGCAGTTTATGCGGAGTTTTGACCCTTTGCGATCATATCGGCAAAGTTCGTGCCTTTCAGTTTGTTAACCAATTGCTCCTGCGCGTCACACCAGACGGGGCGCAGAGGGCAGTCATCATCAAAGGAGCATGCGCCTGTATCGCCGACACATTCATTGAGTTGAATGGGGCCGTCAATGGCTTCGATCACTTCCAAAAGTGTGATCTCATGGGGCGCGCGGGCCAGGCTAACGCCGCCGCGCGCTCCGCGTGAAGTATGCAGAAGCCCTGCAATGGATAGTTGCGAAACGATCTTGGCGAGGAAGGACGGCGGAATGCGTTGTTTCTCCGCAATCATACTCGTTGCTGTGCGCTGATCGCCATTATGGGCGAGATAAAGCACAGCACGAACGGCATAATCTGCTTGACGGGTGATCTGCATTTGGGCCTCACTGAAATAGGTAAAACCTACCAACAATCACGATTTTATTCGGCTATTGGTTTCAAGGCAAGTGATAGAGGTCATAGATGAATTATGACCTTTTACTCTGAATTATTAGGGGGATTTTGCAGACAGTTTGGAAAAAATTACGCATCACGTATTACGTAATACGTGATGCGTAATGTGTTTATGCGGTGTGTCACACTATTTAGAGAGGGTTAAGTTTCCCGCTCCCATTTCAACGACAAAGGTAAGCGCTGAGCCTTCGCCTTTTTGTTTGTAGACGCTCCCGTTCTGACTCCAGCCTGAGCCTGCGTTGACATTCGACAGTCCGCTTTGCACTGTGACAACTGCGTTCACTCCCTCGGGAACGATGATGATCAGATTGCTGAACCCGGTTTCAATCTTAATCGAGGCGTCCCTTTGCAGTTCACCGGAGAAATCGAGTGTGTAATCCCCTGCGCCGGCTGAAAAGTCAAAGATGCTGAAGTTGGCGTTGGCCAGGCCTTTCATTTTGACATTGGATGCGCCGGTGGAATAACTGAAGACGGACATCTCCGTTTGATTGGGTTCGGAGAATGCAAGTCCCACATCCGCCGCGCCATCTTTAACGGTCAGACTGGTGAGTGCCAGTCCGCCAAACTCAAAGGTGCCATCATACGCGCCTGATTCAATCCTCAAATTCATGGGTTGGCCGCCAAGTTTGAAATCCCATTCGTTCTTGAGATTGTTAAAGTTGGTGAGGAAATTAACACTCATATCACCCATTGTGACTTGAACCTCACCGCCGTTGGTCAGGACCACGGGTTTGAGTTCTTCGTAATTGTAGGCGGCCGTGCCATCCACAAGCTGACTTGTGCCGGGTGACAGTACCAGTTCCCCTGCGCCAAATGATAATTTCAAATTGACATCATCTGCTTTGGGATACGGCACGCTGATGGCTTCCACAACTTCGGGGTCCGGCTGTGCCTTTTGGGGCAGGTCAATATTGAATCCGCAAGCGAGGGACGCAAATGCGAGAACCGCGATAAGAATTATAAATTTATTCAGCATGGAAAAAACCTCCACAGATTATTTTGCCTGAGAAAGTATACGGGAAAAAATGGATTTGGTTGCAGGGCTTTCGAACACAGAAGGATCGGAGTTGACGGTCCATTTTCCTGCAATTTGCGCAACAGAGAAATTGAACCTGAACCAAAATCTGCGAGTGCAGCTTTATACACGAATGGCATGCTCATCAAAATGTTCAACTACATCTGCCGCGAGCCAGCCTTCAATATCCTTGTTCGTGAAAGCTTCCTCAGGCAGGTCGTTCACAAGTTTGATCATTGCCTTTCTTTTACTTTCAAACCGGGTTCGCACTTCCGCATCAGAAAGTTTTTTATACTTTGCGATCAATTCAGCATTGAAAGCGTCTGTGTCGCGACGCTTCGCGTGCCATTTGAAATTCGGGTCTTTCAAAATGCCCGTGATGATGCGTTCGCCTTCCTCCCACCAGCCAATCACATGTCCAAGCAATTCGCGAAAACTCCCGACGCCTTGTTTGTTCAGAAATGCATCCTTGTCCTCGACCTTCTCGAAATCTGCTGCATATGTATTCCATTCATTCTGAAGTGTATCCAAAATAAGAAAACGGCTGGATGCGACCAGATGCTCACGCGCATGATGGATAAAAATGCCATTGACCCATGCACGCACACGCCGATTTTCCCAGGCCGCTTCATTCATGGACTTTAGATCTGCCGAGGCTTTCTGACGCATTTTCTCAAAATGGGCAAGGAACTCAGCCTCATCCCAATCCTTATACTTCGCCACCGCCTCTGCGTTGAATGCATCGAAATCATATTTCCTGCGCGCATATTCGCGTTCCTCCGCAATCGCAAGGATGATCTCCATGCCTTCCTGCCACCACGCAACAACATGCGCGAGCATATCGCGAAACTGCACATACCCTTGAGCATTGACGCGCTTTATTCCCTCTTCAGCAGGCCAGCGATTAAATCTCTCAACATAAGTTGCCCACTCGATCTCTAAATATTTTAGTGTGCGTTCTTTATAGGTATTGGACATGCTGTTCTCCATGTTTGAGGTGACAGTCACTTCCAAAGTGACTGTCACCTATGATACTGTTTCAGTCAATGATACAACCTCTGCATCCTTCAATGCGTAACGCAGATCAGCGCTCTTGAGGATGATCGCAGTACCTGGCATCCCCGACCCGATCGAGACTTCATACTCTTCCATCACACTCGCATCAATCAAAACCTTGAGCTGGTTCGGCAATCCGAAAGGCGCCACCGTCCCGACGTGGTAGCCCGTCACTGTGAAGACTTCATCCTCCGTTGCCATGGAGATGCGCGAACGCCCAAGATACTTGCGCAGGACTTTCCATGAAATTTGTGTGGGACCAGCGACAAGAACCATTATAAATTCATCTTCTGCAATGCGGAACAAAATACTGCGCACCACCTGCGAAGCCCGTTGACCGCGCTCACTCGCGGCCTGCTCAAAGGAAGTGACTGGGTGTTTATGCCAAAATACTGAATGCGGCATGCCAAGTTTTTCAAGGGCCATGCTGACGGGAGGCTGTTTCATACCTGTCTACTTGTCTACCTGTTTAAATATCTACTTTTTACTTTTCTACTCGTTCAAACCGTCTTATCCTTGAACTCACATAACTTATTGATGGGACACCTCGGGCACAACGGTTTTCGCGCCTTGCAGACCTCGCGCCCCAAACGGATGATGTTCAAATGCGCGGCGTAATAGGTCTCAGGCGGAAAAATAGACTCAAGATAAGGGTGCGCCTGTTCCACACTCATCCTTTCGGGGCGCAGACCCAGGCGGCCAGTAACACGGTAAATGTGCGTATCCACTGGAAAGGCGGGCATGTTCAACGAAAAACACAAGACGATGGCAGCGGTCTTGGGTCCCACGCCGTTGAACTTCGTCAGCCAGGCGCGCGCTTCTTCGACGGGCAGGTCAGCTAAAAAGCCCAGGTGGAGCGAGCCGCGTTCTTCGGTAATGGCGCGCAGGACCTGCTGCATGCGCGGGCCTTTTTGGTTGGCAAGTCCTGCTGGCCTGATCGCATGGATCACATCCTCTTCTTTTGCGTCACGTACCGCTTCCCATGTTGGGAATTTGGCGTGCAAGGAATTGAAAGCGCGGTCACGGTTAAGGTCATTTGTGTTTTGCGAAAGGATGGTGGAAACCAGCTCATCAATGGCTGGCAAGGGGTTGCGCCAGATGGGTTCGCCAAAGGCATCAAGCAAAGTTCGGTGGATTTTGATTGCGCGTTTTTTCAAATTGCTCATTCTGGATTTCACACCCCCAATCAAAATGTGAACACAGGCTGCGATTTGCCGGTAACAAGCCCCGCATAATTCTTCAACATTTTTTCGGGACCAAACTTCGCAAGCGATTTCAACTGTGATCCGTTCAAGACATTCAACTGGCGCAAAATTTCAAGCGTCACAGCGGGGCGCACACGCGAGCTGGATTCCAATGCATCGTTCATACGCGAGGCGTCCCCGTCTGTTACCTTCATGGCAATACCAACGCCTTTTTCGCTGTACACGCCGGGCACGAGGCCGATGATCTGAAATCCCTCTGCGCCGCGTTTGGTGATGATCCTGCCCTCGCCGATCTTCATGAGTTCACAATCGAACTCGCCATAATTACTGATCATTTCAGGATACGCCGTCATGGCGGTTGTGATCTTTTTGCAGGCAGTCCCGCGCACTTTGCTCAGGTCACGCGGATCGCAAATGCGCGCCATGCCGAGCGCGGCATTGACCAATGGGACGGCGAAATTCGGCGCAGAACAGCCGTCAATGCCGCGCTCGATTTTGTCCAGTTCAATACCGCACAGTTCAGAAAAAGTTTTCAGGATTTCTTTTTGAATGGGGTGATCAAAGTCGAGATAATTTTCGAGAGGCAGTCCTCGCATTTTGGCGAAGGCCAACATGGCAGTATGTTTGCCGGAACAGTTATTGAAATTGGAGCCTGGCGTGATCTCCTTTTTTATCACCTGTTTTAACTTGGCTGCATCGCCGGGCATATGTGGGCCGCATTGCAGGCGGCTTTCTTCAATGCCGATCTTTTTCTGCATGGCTGTAACCGTATCCAGATGCATCTGAGCGGTCTCATGCGATGCGCACGAAATGGAAAGTTCCTTCCGCGTGAATCCAAAATATTCCACGCCGCCTTGTTCCACGAATGGAAGCGCTTGAAACGGTTTGGCGGAGGAACGCAGAAAGGCGACCATTTCAGGGTCGCCATATTTGTGAATGAGTTTGCCGGTTGAATCCACAACTGCGATGGAGCCGACATGGGTCGCTTCAACAATCGAGCCGCGAATCAATTCAAGCAGGGGCTGTGCCGAAGTCATTAATCCTCATAAGGCTGGGTGGAGGCATGGTGATGACGGGAATTGTAATGAAGCAGTCCATAGCGCAGACGCTGGGCAAATTGTTTTTGACGCGCGGCCGGGGATTTGAACCATGTCAAAAGGGAGGCAACCAGTTTCTCGGTCGCGGCAGGATTCGGTTTCTTCGCAGCGATTTTGTCCAGTTTTTCGTTGACGTGCTTGAGAAAGTCGAATTGCGATTTTATGGTGTTGGTGGTCACAATTCCGCCGCGGCTGCTGATAAAAGTATAGCCCTTAAAGGAAGGTCCAAGCAGGAGGTTCAAAGAATCAAGCCAGGCCTTGATGTTTGAACCTGCCAGAAAAGGAGGCTGGTTTTTCAAAACCGCGTCCCCAACGAAAACGATTTTTTCTTCGGGCAAATGCACCCAAATGGAGCCATTGGACGGGCCGGGATGATGCTCAAGATAGACGGGCGTCTCGCTCCAATGCAGGGTCATTGAATCTGAAAAGGAATTTTCGGGCGGCGCCCAACGGACACTGCCAAGCCCGGCAATGGATTCCCAATCTGCGCCGGTCTCTTCCCCCTGCGCTTTGAATGTGCCTGGGCGGGTGCGGAAGGTGTTGGCGGTCTTTTCGTGCGCGATGACGATGCAATCCATGGCGCGTGCGCCCAGCGTTCTATCCGGATGTGCATCCAGATTGATGAGCACACGTTCCATGCCGCCGCCTAGATTCATCAATGCGGCGCGCCATGACCGCGCATCTTCTGGGGATGGGGGCGCATCAATTTGAATGAGGCCGCGTTGTGTGACGATCACGCCCAGCGTGACACCGGGATATTGGTCTTCGATCAGAATGTTTTTGGTTACTTCCTGCATGTCGCTCCTGGATAAAAGGGGAATAAGGAATTTGGTTCAATGATAATCGAGTGAAATATTTTTTACCCGCCTATTTCATAGTTAATCTGCCGGTTTGCCGCATCAGTTCGCCAGTTAGTTTCTTTTTTGCCACAGGCAGGGTGAGCCAGAAGGTAGCGCCATTTCCAGGGCTGCTTTCAACCCAGATCTCTCCGCCATGCCCGTGCACTGCAAGCCGGCAAAAAGCCAGGCCAACCCCCAGCCCGCCAGGCCTGTCCTTGCCACGCACACGAGTAAATTTTTCAAAGACCTTTTCCTGGTCTGCGGCGGCAATGCCGCGTCCATTATCCCGCACCCAGAACTTCACAAAAGCGCCATCGGAGGTTTGAGCGCCGATCTCAATGCGGCCTTCCAACGGCGTAAATTTAATCGCATTTTCGAGCAGGTTAATGAATACCCGATGGACCATATCCACGTCCACCCAAATGAGGGGGAGTATACCTGGTGTTTTATTCTCGACCGTTTGCTGTCGTCCACCTGCTGCGGGTTCCACATCACGAATGGCTTCACGAATCAAAATGATCGGATCGACTGCGTCCTGATTCATGATCTGCTTTCCCGATTCAAGACGACTAATATCCAGAAGGGAATTCACCAGGCGCTGAATGCGAGTTGTGGAATTCTGGGCGATGGCAAGCATAGCATTAAGCGAATCATCCTTAGACACCAGATCGCCCATCATCTCAAGACTCGAAACGATATTTCCAAGCGGTGAGCGCAGGTCGTGATAGATCATGGAGGTCATGTCCTCACGCAAGGCATCCAGTTCTTTGCGCTCGGTAATATCCCTTAAGATCCATTGGAGCAAGTCGGTTACTTCCAATTCCACACGGTGTACATACACCTCAATTGGTATTGGGTCGCCAGCCTGGCGATGCAGGCTGGATTCATAATTACATTCAGGGTTGCCTTTGAGTGCTTCAAAATTCAAACCTGTTTTATTCCAATTGATTTCATGCAACTGGTCCATGTTCATGGTATGCAATTGCTCAACGCTATATCCGCTCAATTTCACAGCCTGTCGGTTCGCTTCCAGAACTCTGCCCTCCCAGTCCGTGATCAAGATCGAATCAACACTATCTTCAAACAACTGACGGTAATGCTCGTGTGTGTTCTGCAAGCGATCAAAAAGTTCGGCGTTTTGGATGGTCGTCCCTGCCAGGTTTCCCAACCCGGTCATGACGATCATCGCATCCGGATCAAACGAACCGGAAACCGGATTGATCGCCTCCAGCACACCGATAACCTTTCCTCGTGACTGGATCGGAGCAATGGCAACAGCCCGCATCTCGATTCCTTCGACCTTGTCCGCTTCACTGTAATGCGGGTCCTGGGTGAAGGCCGGTATCACCAATCCATGCCCATTACGCGCCACCAGTCCTGCAAGCCCATGACCACTGAGGATGTGCCTGCCTGTAATCTTGTCGGAGTTTTGTCCTGCAGCCGCCTGAAAAATCAGGTCATTAGTCGTATGGTCTATCAAAGCCAGAGCCACGCTTTCCACTTGCAGAGCCTGCATAGTCTGGTTAAGGATGCGTTCCCACACAGCGTTCATCTCCAGCGATGAATTGATCGCCGCCGCACTTTCTGCCAGAGCAGTCATCACGCGCGCAGTGCGCTGGCTTTCGGTATACAGACGCGCGTTCAATACCGCTACACTGGCCTGGTCAGCGATGGCTTGCATCAATTCTAAATGTTCTTCTGTAAATCCATTGGGCACCGAATGATCCAACGTCAGCACACCCACCAAACGCTCCCGCGCCATCAACGGTACGCAGATCGCAGATTTTGCGGACGTCTTGACAAACGAATCATCTTCACTGTGCAACCAGCGCGCGTCCATGCTGGTGTCTGGAATTAATGCCGGCTTACGGTGTTGCACAACCCATCCTGCAAGTCCGCGTTCCACTGTAAAACGAAGCTGCTCCATGGTATGTTCATGGATCTCTTTCCCATAAATAATGGTGGCATCCACAGGCTTGCCAAGGTCATCCATCACAACGATACTGCCACCCTCCCCCCCCACGTGTTGAATGGCGGCAAAAAGCAGGCGTTGTAAAACGGTACGCAAGTCTAAGGCAGTGGCCACCTCACGGCTAACGCTGATTAATAGTTCCAGAAGGGAGCGGGTACGATCTTCAACCATAGTCCATATAAAGTTAAGTATAGTCCGTTTGGTACAATTAATCCATGTCCCTTGACCTTAATCGAATAAAAGCCCTATGTTTTGATGTGGATGGCACACTCAGCGATACAGACGATCTGTATGTACGGAAAGCCCTGCGTTTTATTCCACGCTTTATTTTCAAAGACCCCGATCATTTTGCCCGCCGCTTGGTCATGTGGATAGAAGCGCCCGGTAACGCCCTGCTCAGTTTAGCCGACAGGCTCGGCATTGACGATGAAATGGTTGCTATCATCGATTGGCTGTCCCGCCATCGTCAACACTCCTCAAATGAATTTCTGCTCATTGACGGAGTGGATGAAATGTTGAAACAATTGCATGGGCATTACCCCATGTCAGTGGTCAGCGCAAGGGACGAAGGCGGCACACTGGCTTTCCTCAAGAAATTCGACCTGCTGAAATATTTTGACGGTATTGTCACCGGCTTGTCTGCCGAACATACGAAACCATATCCCGACCCAATCCTGTTAGCCGCGCATAAAATGAACACTGCCCCTGAAAACTGCCTGATGATCGGCGATACTACAGTGGATATCCGCGCAGGCAAAGCCGCCGGCGCTCAAACGGCGGGCGTGCTGTGTGGTTTCGGCGAGGAACCTGAGTTAATGAAAATGGGAGCAGATGTGATCCTTGAAGACACAACAAAATTACTTGGATTATTGAAATACTAATATCACGGGATTTGACGCGGGATGCTTTTGAAAATTAGACTCTCCTGTTTCTGGCGGATGGATTTTTTGTTCTTTCCTGTTTAAAATTACCAGGTACAGCGAATGTGACATTGTCGAAATACTCAAACAATAAGGAAACAAAATACCTCCACGCCCTCAATATGAAATGCCGGTTTTTTTCCACGACGTCCTCAATGCGCGCGGATTGATGGATGCCTACCTTGCCCGCCCGCCGTATCAACAGAATGATTATATTGGCTGGATCACATGTGCAAAACTTGAGACCACAAAACATAAGCGGCTAAATCAAATGCTAAATGAATTTGTGAATTCAAGTCGTAAGTGCAACGGTAGTATGGTAGAACACCTCAAAGGGTGTTTTGAAACGAAGAGTTTTACGTGGTCTGAAATTCAATTTTGAGATGATCTGATTGATCTTTTTATTAGAGATGGTTTTTAGGTCTGATTTCCTGGGAAGGTATTGTCGCAGCAAACCATTGGTGTTCTCGTTTGTACCGCGCTCCCAAGCGGCATAGGGATGAGCGAAATAGAATTTGAGTTGAAGTGTTTCCGCGATAAGTTCGTGCTCGGCAAACTCTTTGCCATGATCGGATGTTAGGGTATGCACTTTGTCTTTGACAGGCAACAGCAGTTTGCAGACCTGTCGTCGAACAGCCTGTGCCGTTCGACGAGGCACCTTTCCCATCATGGTAAAACGAGATTTTCTTTCAGTCAACGTTAGCATGGCATGTTTTTGTTGTTTGCCAAGCAGGGTATCCACTTCCCAATCTCCCAGGCGTTTTCTGGTGTTCACATGGTCTGGGCGCTCTTCAATCGAGCGGCAATTGGGCAATTTGCCCCGCCGATCATAGCTTCCGTAGCGTTTGCGGCGTTTCTTTTGGCAGCGTAAGTGCTTGTACAAATCACCGCCTGCTCGCTGGTCTTCAAGAATATGTTGGTAGATCCACTCATGACTGATCCGTATGCCTTGCTCCTTCTTCAGTCTGCCAGAGATTTGCTCCGGACTCCACTCCTGCCGCAATAGACGGTCCACCGTCGCCCAGACAACTACAGTGATTCTGGCGACTGCTTTGGGTCTCCGTTGTACAGCCAGTTCCTGGGCTTGCTGGGGACGGTAGCCGCGTTGCCCGCGATTGCGTTTCAGTTCCCGACTGATGCTCGATTTATGGACTCCGATCACAATGGCGATCTCCGCAAGCGAATGGTTGGTTTTCTTGAGCGCATAAATCTGGTATCTTTGTTCTTGGGTAAGCTGGTGATAGGTTCTCATAGTGCTCCTTTGACTTGGTCGTCTGAGAAGTACTATCCTACTCCAGCTTACCTCTCAGCGCCCTTCAAAGTTGCACTTCGCACTTGAATCTACAATTGGAAAAGGATGGCGTATACATGAAAATGAAATGGAACGATAAGTAGGTCGGGTTTTTAGCCTGACTTTCCTTTTATACGGCAAAGTAGAGAAATGACCCAACAAGACATCCTCCAAAAAGCAGTTGAATATATTAAGCAGGACTTCAGAAATGATTCCTCTGGACATGATTGGTGGCACTCTATTGTTTACGAAGAATGTTGTTATCATCTGCGATTGTGTCAAATAACACTATAGTTCATCTTGACTTTACCACCACCTTATTTTTTCATTAGAAAGCCGTGAAAACATCCCCGAAAAACTTTGCAAATGGCTATAATCTTTTATAATTGGTTTTCACAAAGGGCACAAGGCGATTTGCGAAAAACCAACATAGAGGTAATGAGGAGATTCGTATGAGTATAAACATCTTAAAAAAGAATGGTCAATCTAAAAAGTGGGCAAAAGCAGGCTTTTTGTTCCTGCTGGTGATGTCCTTGGCACAGGCCTGCGGAACGCCAAGAATCCCTGAGGGGGCGAGGATTATCGAGGATACTCCAACAAGAAATATTCCAACAAAAACCCCCTATGTAACAGCAACCATCCCTGCGGGATCTGTTCTTACTGCAACTGCCTCCGCCCTGCAGACTCATACAGGGGCTGTTCGCTTTATGAGTTATAATATTCAATATGGTGGACAGGATAAACTACCTCAGGTCATGTCAATTTTAAAGGCATATAACGCTGATGTCCTTGCCATTCAGGAGGCGAATGGCTGGGGGGCAGATGATTTTGAGATTGCAAACCAGTTTGCCGATGATCTTGGCATGGAATACATCTATTGCCAGGCGGATGGCGCCTCAGTTGATAAAAACGGCAATACATATGACCTCGTATTATTTTCCAAACTGGAAATTAAGAACTCTGAAGTTTTTTCAAATGTCTCCAATTGTCTTATTCGGGCGGAGGTGGTTACGCCGAGCGGGAAGTCCGTACAGGTCTTTGCCACTCACATCCTCTCCAATTTTGATGAGGTTGGATGTCAGAACGTTGAAAATATGGCAAAAGCGATGGCAACTTATGTAGGCGGCCAGGCAATCTTAATGGGAGATATGACCATACCTCCCCCAGGTGTGATTATGGGCTATCCACAAAACCAGATCGCATGCCCGCCTGTTCTCGAATCCGCAGGTTTGTCTTTCTTCGCAGATGTCAGTCAGGTTGACCATGTTTGGGTTTCGCAAGCCATGCTAGATCTTCAATTCTATAAATTACCCAACCCAAGCACCGAACCGCTTGTGCCAAAGAATATCATCAGAAACACATCCAATCATTCTCCGTTGGCTGTTGATTTTTATTTCCCATAGATGGACGAGTTTTAAAAAACATGATTTGGTTCGGATGGTCTCTGCTCTGCAATAAGAAGACCCCTTGCGACTCGATGGTAATAAGCAGCGTCCCCTGCACAATGCATGGGATGCTGTTTATGGACAAGATCGCGATTTGGTAGCGGTCACGAAGTAAGTGATGCGAATTGTTTTCTGGATCATACCGTCCATCTTACCATCACTTACTTTCCATCCACTACCCGCGATTTTTTTCGACAGGCAAAACAAAGATCTTTTGAACTGGGATGCCAATCCAGCAGAAGATGTTTTAATACGGAATTTTTTAGGCTGCCTCGGGATAAAAGCATAAGAAATTTAACCATACACATTAAAAAGTGTATTTGTGGCAAAATGTGGGGATGGACCAACAGGACATCATCCAAAAAACAGTCGAGTACATCAAGCAGGAATTTTCGGACGACGCCTCAGGGCACGATTGGTGGCACATCTATCGTGTTTGGAAAAACGCCGTCACCATTTGCGAATATGAAAAAGCGGATATGTTCATCGTGCAACTCGCCGCACTACTGCATGATCTTGACGATTGGAAGTTTAATGAAAGTGTAGATGAAACTCCGCTGCGCGCTCGTGCCTGGCTTGAATCCTGCCACGTGGACATTCCCACCGCTGAGATGATCTGCGAGATCATCACGCATATCTCATACAAAGGCGCAGGCGTGGAAAGCAAAATGGGCTCCCTAGAGGGATTCATTGTGCAGGATGCGGACAGGCTGGATGCTATCGGCGCAATCGGGATTGGACGCGCCTTTGCGTACGGCGGTTATAGAAACAGAATGATGTATGATCCGGACTCGCCGCCCCAAATGCACGCCAGTTTTGAAGAATATAAAAACAGCAGCAGTGCCACTATCAATCACTTTTACGAGAAACTGCTTTTGCTAAAGGATATGATGAATACGCCTACTGCTAGAATAATAGCGGAGCAAAGACATGCAGTGATGGTGAAATTTCTAGATCAATTCATGAATGAATGGGAAGGCAAAGATGTAAGTGACAGATCTCTTTAAGGTGACTATCACTTTGTTACTTTGAATACCAATGAACTCTCTGACTCATACACCAATAAGTGCATAACCGAACTGCGCGTTGAAATTGCGAGGCTTCGCAAAGAAGTTGCCAATTTGTTTTCATCACTCCCAGGCGGGATCGTCACGATCAAGTAATCGTAGTCCACACCGTTGTCGGCGCTCCATTCGTTGATGCAGTTCACATCCGCACAATGTTGAAATGCGATCAACTGGTCATACCATGGAAAGAATCCGGCGCCCAAGGTCCATTCCAACCCCTGCATGGTGGTTGCGCTGTATTGATTCGTCAAGGCGGGGAACCATTCCTGCAGCGGGTCAGACATTGAAAACTCGCTGCCTGTAACAAGCAAAAAAGTTTTTTTGCCGCCAACATTTGACTTGACCCAGTCAATCATCTCAAGATCATCGGCTTTCAAACTCGTATTGATCAATTGAAAATCAAAGATGCTGGCAACCAAAACGAAATAAAATATCAAGCCCAATAACATGATTTGAACTTTGGGCTTCATAAACACCGCATCAACCCTTCGATCAAACTCAGGGCAGGCCTGCTCGCTGTCTGAGCGGCTGATCCATGCAGGGAATTTTAGCAACCCCAACCCTGCCAGCATGGACAGTGCCAGGAAAGCAATGCCCACTCCGCCGCGAGGGTCAATAAGATAAGCAAGCATGGCCCATGTGATCAAAAAGAATTCCTGATGTTTGAATGTAGCCCAAAAACCGATGAGCGCAAATAGCAAAGTGGGGAAAAATAAATAATCTCCAGGCCCTTCAAATTTTAGGACACCAAGATAAGACTCGAGAGCCCGCTGGCTGGTTTGGCCTGCGGAAATGAATGGCTGCAAGCCATAACGAGTTAACACGGTGAACCACCAGGGCGCAGTGACCAAAGCCACGCCGAGACTGCAGAAAAATGCTGAAACGAATCCGCGTTTGGAGAAGCCATAAAAAATAAAGATCAAAGTCCCTCCCAACACTGCATGGAATGCCGTTTGTGGGTGACTTAATATCGCTCCCGCCCCAAACAGGATCATAAGGATAAGTTCCTTTGTGTTCTTGTTCTTAAATAATTGCATGGCTTTACAAAGAAAGAGCAACAGGAATAACGCGCCAAAAGAGCGCGTGATTCCGCCGCCCATCACCTGCCAGAGAAAAGAACGCGGCGAAAGGGCAAAGACCAGCACAGCCAGTGAAGCAGACATGCGTGAGCCGAGAGTCCGTTCAGCGAATTTGTAGAAGAGAAAAATGGAGATGGTGTTGATTAATGCCGGTAGGTAAAGTAAAACCCATAGTTCAGAAACATCCAGGAGCCCGGAAAGAAGCGCGGCGATATAAAACCCAAGTGGCGGATAGGCGAAGGGAATATCCACAAAGTTATATGTCGTGAATTGCGGCAGGATGTAGCGATTGGCTTTCAAGTCGCGGATCATGGTATAGAACATGCCGCCATCGTTGAGTGGAAATCCGTTTGAGGCGGCAGGATAAAAGCGAATGATCGCGCCAAGCAGCAAGGCAGTAAAGAGTAAAAGCGTGGGGAAGTCGAGTTTGCGATTCACGTTTGGGTTTCCTTGAGCGGGAACGTTTTATGGATTTTAATGCTTTATCCCTGGTTTGGGTCAGCCTTGACAGGACGTTGTTTTCGCTGATAATTATGGCAATCGATGAATTAATGGCTGTGACAGAGGAAAGTAAACTGGCAGAAGCCGCCAGAGATGCGTAACGCGCTGTGCGCGTGCTGAAAGTTACGCTCGACAGAACCCAGTTGAAGTTCCCTCTCGAGCCGTGAAGGTGAAGAGCGTGTCAGGTGTCAAGTTTCATGTGTCACGTTTTGTAGTCTGAACCGTTTTCTCAACGTTATTCGAGAGGCTGATGCTAGTCAGCGCAAAGAGAGTCATGTAAATGACTAACTTGGGTGGTACCGCGAGAACTCCCTCTCGTCCCAATTGTGGACGGGAGTTTTTTATTTTGTATCTATGTCGTTGCGAGGAGCGCTCTTGTTCTTCGCGACGAAGCAATCTCCTACACAGTTGGGGATTGCTTCGGGCAGAAGATCACAGCCCTCGCAATGACAGGATAAACTCTGGAGGCACGTATGTTGGATAAACTAAATGAAATCAAAAAAGCCGCGTTGGAGAGTCTGTCATTCATTAATGACCAGGCTGCCCTGGAGGTGTGGCGTGTTGCAAACGTGGGACGCAGTTCGCCGCTGATGCAGGTCTTTGCTGAATTTGGGAAACTCTCAAAGGAACAGAGACCAGTCATCGGCGCGGCCGCGAACCGTGTCAAGGTGGCGTTGGAATCCGCTTTGGAGGTAAAAGCACAGGCGGTAAAAAATGCTGCGCTGGCAAAATCCCTCGAAGAAGAAAAACTGGATGTGACCTTGCCGGGGCGGATAGTCAATATCGGACGCTTGCATCCATCCACGCAACAGTTGCGGCATGTGCTGTTCATTCTCGCCGAGATGGGATTTCAGGTGTATACATCGCGTGAAGTGGAGACCGATGAGTACAACTTCCAATTGCTTAACTTCCCACCGCATCATCCTGCGCGCGATATGCAGGATTCATTTTATATTGAAGCGGACCCTTCGACAGGCTCAGGGCGAAGCGAGGATAATTCGATCTTGATGCGCACGCATACCTCGCCGGGACAGATCCATGCGATGCGGGAAGCCTCCGCAACCAACCCACAGAACCCGCCGCCGATCCGCATTGCATTGCCCGGTATGTGTTTTCGGTATGAGCAGATCACGGCACGTTCTGAAATTCAATTCAATCAAGTGGAAGGACTCGCCGTTGGCGAAGGGATCACTTTCGCGGATTTGAAAGGCACACTCACGGATTTTGTGCGCCGCATGTTTGGTGCAGGAGCAAGACTCCGCTTCCGCGCTTCATACTTCCCGTTCACAGAACCCTCCGCTGAGGTGGATGTTGAATGTTTCGTGTGCGGCGGGGTGGGATGCCAGGTCTGCAAGAATTCAGGCTGGCTTGAAATTCTTGGCTGCGGCATGGTGCATCCAACTGTTTTGCAGAACGGCGGCTACGATCCTAGGCGTTACACAGGCTTCGCCTTCGGCATGGGACCCGAACGTCAGTTGATGCTGAAAAACAAGATCAACGACATTCGCTACTTCTGGGGTAACGATGTGAGATTTTTGGAGCAGTTCTAGATTTAGGCATTAGGTAATTAGGCATTAGGTAATTTGGAGGAGGTTGGTTATGACAGGCGATAAAGGTTTGGAGACTTTGCTGGTTTGGCAAAAGTCGCTTGCGTTTGCTGTTGAGGTTTGTAAAACCACCCTGCCTAAATTGCCTGTTCAAGAAAAATGGTCTCTGGTTGATCAGTTACGGCGTTCAGCGCAAAGTATTCCTGCAAATATTGCTGAAGGCTATGGAAGATTTTATTTTCAAGAGAGTGTACGTTTTTGCTATATTGCGCGAGGTTCTCTGGAAGAAACTTTTAGCCATTTGACTCTCGCTCATAAACTTGATTACCTGGATAATGAAACCTACAAACGACTTAATGATCAGATTATTGAGTTGCGAAGGATGATAAGTGGTTACATTGCCTTTCTCAAAGAAAGCAAACGCGGCGCATCTGAACCAGGTGCAAACCATCACGTCCGAGAAGAGTCTTCAGCCTATATCGCCAACACCGACCCATCCGATTCCTAATCCCTAATCACCTGATTACCTATTTATAGAGGAAATTATGAAACTACCCATATCCTGGCTAAAAGATTTCATTGATCTCGACGGTTTAACTGTCGAAGACATTGCCCGTAAATTGACCCTCGCTGGTCTCGAAGTGGATGAGATTCTCTATGCGGGTCTCGAAATGCCTACATACAAAGATGGCGAGAAGCACGAGTTCAAAACCAACGGTATTGCATGGGACAAAGAAAAAATCGTTGTGGCTGAGATTCGTGAAGTAAAAGCGCATCCCAATGCGGATAAATTAACTCTGCTCGATCTGTTCGATGGTCAGCAAGAGCAGGTTGTGTTGACAGGCGCGCCGAATATCTTCCACTTGAAAGGCGCGGGAAAACTTGCCAAACCGATCAAAGTCGCGTACGCAAAAGAAGGTTCGACTCTATACGATGGTCATGCCGAAGGCTTGCAGCTGATGACCCTCAAACGCGCCAAGATCCGCGGTGTGGATTCATATTCGATGGCATGTTCCGAAAAGGAATTGGGCATTACCGAAGAGCATGAGGGCATCATCATCCTCGATGACGATGCGCCTGTGGGTATGCCTCTCGCCGATTACATGGGTGACGCGGTGTTGGATATTTCCATTTTGCCGAACATGGCACGCAATGCCAATGTGATCGGCGTCGCGCGTGAACTCGCCGCGTTGACCGGTCATGAACTCAAGAAGCCGACCATTAAATTCAAAACATCTGGTGAGTCTGTTGAAGATTTAGTTGAAATTGAAATTGAGAATTCTGAACTTAATCCGCGTTTTGTGGTTGGGTTAATCCGGGATGTCGAGATCAAACCAAGTCCATACACAATCCAGCGCAGACTTAAACTTGCTGGACAGCGTCCCATCAACAGTATCGTGGATGCGACCAATTATGCCATGATCGAACTTGGTGAGCCGTTACACGCATTCGATTATGATGTTCTCAAAGAACGCGCACAAAAAGCTTGCGCTGAGAGCAAGTCGAAGGGCGCAGTGGAAGCGAAGATCAAGATCAGCACCCGCGCTGCAAAAGACGGCGAGAAGCTCACCACACTCGATGGCATTGAACGTACGCTTACCTCGATGAACGTGCTTGTTTGCGATGAAAAAGGTTCACTCTCCCTCGCCGGTGTGATGGGCGGCTCTGAATCTGAAGTGACAGACAGAACCAAAAATGTTTTGCTCGAAGGGGCGGCATGGAATTTCATCAACATTCGCAGAACTGCAAAACAGCACAATCTTCCCTCCGAAGCCTCCTTCCGTTTTTCGCGCGGCGTGCATCCAGCCATGGCAGATCAAGGCGTCAAACGTGGGCTTCAATACATGGCAGAATGGGCTGGAGGGGTAATTGCGCCTGGGCTTGTAGATGAATATCCGCTCAAGCCAAAAGACCCAACCGTCATCGTTACGCCGCAGGATGTAAAACGTCTGCTCGGCATTGAACTCAACGTGGAAGAAATTTCCGCGCTGCTCACACGCCTTGAATTCAAATGCAGAATTACAAAACACGGGCTGCGTGTTACGGCTCCACCTCATCGCATGGATATTGCGGAGGGTGTAATTGGTCTTGCCGATGTGCTTGAGGAAGTTGCGCGCAGTTACGGCTACGACAACATACCCACCACCACCATGTCCGATGCACTTCCGCCGCAGGCCGGCAATCCCGTTCACGAATGGGAGGAACATCTGCGTGACCTGCTGGTTGCGCTCGGCTTGCAGGAGGTCGTTACGTATCGCATGACCTCGCCCGAACGCGAGGGTCGTCTTGCTGCGGGTCAGAGACCTGAAACAAACGAATCACAGCACTACGTCCGTGTTGCGAATCCCATCGCGCCTGAGCGCAGTGTTTTGCGAAAAAGCCTGCTCACCTCGGTGCTTGAAATCGTAGAGAAAAATGCGCGCGTTGAATCCATTGCAATGTTTGAAATCGGTTCGATCTTTGAACCCAATAATAACGACTCTTCGACAGGCTCACATCGTCCCGATGTTCTTTCGGGAGAGCGAGGCTTACTGAACGAGCCGCGCAAACTTGCCATTGTGATGACAGGAGCCCGCATCGCCTCTGCCTGGGACGTGAAAGACTCGCCCGCCTTTGACTTCTTCGATATGAAGGGACGCATCGAACTCCTTTTGAGCGGGTTGCGCCTCGCAGACATTTCCTACACTGAAGCAGACCCTTCCACTAATCCCAAGGCGACTCATCTGCACCCCGGCAAAGCCGCCGAAGTCAAAGTCAATGGACAGATTGTGGGCCTGTTCGGTGAACTGTATCCATTGGTGAAAGAGAAATTTGAGTTTGGCGAGTCGGCGATCATCGTGGCTGAATTTGACCTTGACCTTCTGCGAACATTGCCTCCCACCCACGGCATAAAATCCATGCCTGAGACTCCGCCCATTTATGAAGATATCGCCGTCATCGTGGATGATTCAGTGCAGGCCTCTGCTGTGGAAAGCCTCATCAGGCAAACAGGAGCAGGAACCGTCACGGATGTGCGCCTCTTCGATGTCTATCGAGGAGATCAGGTTGGGGCTGGTAAAAAGTCGCTTGCCTACAGTCTCACATACCAATCAGACAAAACGATGACAGATGCCGACGCCGCTGCGATCCGCAATAGGATCGTCAAACGGCTGGAACAAGCAGTCGGCGCGAAGCTGAGAAGTTAATGGTTGAGAGTCGAATACGTATCAAGAGCAGAACGAATAGGATGAAAGTGATGCTTGCTTCCTACTTTCATTATATGTATACTTAGGCAAACAAATTAATCAAGGAGATGAAACGATGGATGATAAAACCAAAGGCGTTATTGCCACGATTGCTTCAGCTCTGCTTTGCGGATGTCCAGGCTTGTTCATGTGTTTCTTTGGTGCGATATCTGTTTTAGCCAGTATGACGCCGGGCGCGGAGATTGACGTGTTGGGAAGCAGTGATCCTGCATCCGCAACGACAATGGGGATTGTGTTTTTGTGCCTTTCCATAATTTTTATCGCCATCCCCATTGCTGTCGGCTTTTTCATGCTTCGCAAGAAACCGCAAACCATGCCCGCCAGTGATGACGAACCGCTTCCGCCTGCTTCCTAGGTTAAAAAAAATTCTCCGAGCAAAACTCGGAGAATTTTTTTAATTTACGATAATGGTCAGTTTGAGGGGACAAAACCAGTTTTTCCCAACAGTTATTTTCCACTCTGTCTTATAAGTTCCCGGTTCAGCAGGGGCCTTCATCTTGACTGTGAGATCAATCATACCGCCGGGCAATACCGAGGACGGCAAATCATAGATAGAAGCCATATGAATTCTGTCGCCGCTCGAATAACGATAATCCGTATCGGATGAAAACCAGGCATTTTTGCCTATGTTCGCCACCTGCCAGGTCGTATCAAATGCGGCGCCTGGCGAAAACGCGCTGTCGTTTTTTGGATTTTGTAAAATGATCTGACAATCATACTGCGCGCTTGAACTGCCCGGCTTAACCATTGTAGGGAGAACAGTAACGGTAGGGAGGAGAAAGATGAAGGTCGGTGTGGGCGTTTCGGTAGGCGTATGCGCCGGCAAAGGAGTGGCCGTGAAGGTAAGCGTGGGCGGCAACTTGAGCGCAGTTTGGGTTGCCGCCGCTCCAGCGGTTTGGGCGACCATGGTGTTGATCGAATTCGGGTCAAAGGTGGGTATCGGCGCAGAGGCAGGCGCAAGGGTTGGCACGCAAGCCAGCACAATCCCTGTGATGACCAAAGCTGCACAGACCCTGATATTTCGCCGAATCATTTTCTCTCCCAAAATCCTTTATTTCACAATGATCGCCACATACGGATAGCAAAGCTGTCCTTGCACTGTCCAGGTCATCACCTGGAAACCTTTTTCATCCGGTACAACTGCATCCAGATTGATTTCGTATGTTGCTTTGGGCTTCATTTCCTTGGGAATCTCAACGACTGTGAGGCTTGTCATTTTTGGGCCGCTGTAATATTTCACATCGTAACCAACATCCCATGTCTTTTTGCCGGTATTGACAATCGTCCACTTGATGTCAAATTTTGCGCCTTTGTTATATTCGGTATTATCCCTTGGTTTGCTGTTGATGATGTCACAGGCGTAATCCGCTTGATATGACGTGCCGCCGCCGCTGGAGGGCGGATTAACCGGAAACGCTGTGACCGTTGGGATGATCGCGGTCAGCGTCGGGAAGGCAAGCGGTGTGTTGGTTGGCGGTTGTGTAGATTCAGCAGTGGGTGTAAATAATAAGTTTTGTGCGGCAACCGTTTGCGCCACAGAATCTTCAATCTGCTGTCTGGCTTCCAGGGTTTGAGCAACAGCGGTATTGACCTGCGATTGCATATCCACAGGGCTTTGACCGGGCAAACAAGCGGTCAATATTAAAGCCAGGGTGACAAGAACGAACATGGTTTTACGCATAGTAGTCTCCTTTATGGAAAGGCCGGACAGGGTAGTATCTCTGAGGGAAACCTGCCGGTTTCCTGATCGGTTAATCTGATTCGCCGGAACCAATTCCGAGCGGCTTCCACTTGTTTTCGTCTTTCAGACGATGCTGAAACCCATCTCGGTTGTGCAATTCGTCGAAGCCTTCTGGCTTGATGAACATTTGATCGCCATCGAGCAAACCAGTGAGACCTGTCTGGCCGGGTTCCGGGCGCTTATTCTGACAGAATTTGCAAGTCTTCGGGTCATGCGATTTGTACTCGGTCGGCTCTTCGTACGTTGTCACATAGCCTTCATAGTTACGCACGATCACTTTGTGATCTGACATGCTCAGCATGTAGTTCGGTGTGACAGGAATCTTACCACCTCCGCCGGGCGCATCCACGATGAATTGTGGGACAGCGTAGCCGGAAGTATGTCCGCGCAGGCCTTCGATGATCTCGATACCTTTTGCAACGGGCGTACGGAAGTGACCTGAACCTTCAACCAGATCACATTGATACAAGTAATATGGACGGACACGAATGCGAGTGAGCTTTTGAACCAATTCGCGCTGCATGTGGACACAGTCATTCACGCCCGCCAGCAGAACAGATTGATTGCCCAAAGGAATTCCCACACGGCTCATCCGGTCACAAGCATCGGCGAGTTCCTTCGTGATCTCATTGGGATGGTTGACATGAATATTCAACCACAATGGGTGGAACTTGGCGAGCATGTCGCACAGCTCTTGTGTGATGCGCATCGGCATAAAGACCGGCACGCGTGACCCAATGCGGACTATTTCAATATGCGGTATCTCACGTAAACGAGCGAGCAGCTCTTCCAAGATTTTTGGAGCCAGCACAAGCGGGTCACCGCCGGAGAGAAGCACATCGCGCACTTGCGGGGTGCGTTTGAGATAATCGATCTGCATCTCAAAATCCTTGCGGTTGAATGTTTGACCGGGGTCGCCGACAATGCGCGAGCGTGTGCAATAACGGCAGTACGACGCGCACTGGGTCGTTACCAGCATGAGTACTCTGTCAGGATAACGGTGAACAAGCCCAGGTACGGGAGAGTGGCGGTCCTCCGCAAGCGAGTCCTCCATCATGGATGTGAACGCGTTCAGTTCCTCCGCAACAGGAATGATCTGCTTGCGGACGGGATCATTCGGATCGTCCGGGTCAACCAAGGAAATAAAGTAGGGCGTCACATCCACGCGGAACAAATCTTGCGTTTGCAGAGCCTTGCGCTCGCTCTCTGTGATCGGTAAAACTTTTTCGATATCTTCTGCTGTATTCAGGCGGTTACTTAATTGCCAGCGCCAATCGTTCCATTTTTCATCTGGGACATCGGCATAAATGGGCGCACGTTTTGAAAGTATAGGGGTGGGCATGGTTCTTTCCTCCGAAAGTTGAACTTTTAAAATTAAACAGCACGCGGTCAAATGCGCTTGTGTGGAGGGTCATGATCGGGTCGAAAAAATCCAGCAAACTTTAAGTACATCAATACCGCCTGTTGCATAAATTACCAAACTTTTTGGGATGCATCGCGAGTAACAATGATGTTTCTAGCCTGGTAATTTATGCGGCACTATATATCATTGTAAAAGCAAACGGAAGGCGGGTCAATGTCATTATTCTTAGGGAGTACAATTGGGTCATTTAAAGGAGCGAATATGGCACTTGAAGGTAATCATGGTTTTTGGGGTGATCTCCACCGCCCCGATCTCACTCCCAACCAGGCTGATTTCAGCATTATCGGTATTCCTTATGATGGACTTGCCAGCGCGAGAAAAGGTGCAGCACAGGCACCAGAACGCTTGCGGTATTGGTCGCGCCACTTAACTCCTTTTAGTGAAGACAGAACCCGTTTGAAGGATTTAACCGTCTGCGATCTGGGCGACATCCTGATCACCGATCCTGTTCGTGACTTTGAATTGGTCCGCCAAAAAGTAGCGACTCTACCCAACATGCCGATTCTGTTGGGCGGAGATCATTCCGTGGCCATTCCCATTTTTGAGGGACAACGCGAACGTTACAAAGATCAGCGGCTGGGCGTACTATGGGTGGATGCGCACCCCGATCTGTGCGACAACTTCGACGGCTCAAAACTTTCTCATGCATGTGTTCTGCGGCGCGGTATTGAATTTGGAATCGAACCACATGATATTTGCATGGTTGGTCTGCGCTCGTGGGAAGACCAGGAAATTGACATCATCGAAAACGGCGGCGTGCACGTTTACACCGCCGCCGATGTTGCCGAGCGTGGCATCCGAAAAATAACGGATAGCGTCCATAACATCCTCAAAGACTGCGATGCAATTCATATCTCGCTTGATATTGACTGTCTTGACCCATCTGCTGCGCCGGGTACGGGCATCCCCGAATTTGGAGGATTAACCTCGCGTGATGTTTTGAATCTGCTCAAATCCATGCAAGGACTTCCGCTTGTTGGGTTGGATGTCGTTGAGATCGCGCCTCCGCTTGACCCTTCTGAAGCCACAGTCTTCGCAGGCTTGAAAATTATCATGGAATACATCGCTGTCATTGCGCGCGAAAAACAGAAATAAGGTTCAATTACATTATGGAAATCGATCTTGAAGACCTCGAAATAACCAACAACGAATCGGAAAGACGTTTTGAAGTATCGATCAACGGTCTGCTTTCAAAACTGGACTACCTACAGGATGAAGATACTTTTGTGATTACGCATGTGGGAGTCCAGCCCGAGTTAAGGGGGCTGGGCGTGGCAGGGAAAGAATGATCATTTTCAGGTTTTTCTTAAAAACTTGACTCCGCCATTTTTTATACTATACTCCCCATAGGAAAAATAAGGACAATTGGAATTATGAAACTAACAGCACGTAGCGAATATGCTCTTCTAGCTCTCGTCTTCCTCGCCCGTAATGAATCGGAGGGATATATTTCTGTTGACACCATTGCACAGGCACAAAAAATTCCTCCTAAATTCCTGGAACAGCTCATGCTGGCTTTGAAACGCGCCCACTTCCTTCGCAGTACCAAGGGTCAGCATGGCGGTTATCAGCTTGCGAAAAAGCCAGACCAGATTACTCTGGCAGAAGTGATCCGTCTCTTTGACGGTGCGCTGGCACCGACCGAATCGGTCAGCGAGAATTTTTATGAATCGACCCCGATTGAAAAAGAAAAGAAACTGACCAGGGTATTCAAGGATATTCGCGACTACGTTTCTCAGAAACTGGAGAAAACCACTATTGCGGATGTAATGAAATAACAGATCAACTCAAGCTGATTTCCAACCAATAGCCACCCTGAAAATGGGCGGCTATTATTTTGTAATGATCAACTTCCTATATTCCTATATCAAATATCATAATTCAACAACTGAATATTGACAAAACAAAAGTTTTGGCTATAATCCCCATTGAGTTAGTCATATAACATGAAACTATCCTTGCTTAGTGAATACGCCCTGCTCTCACTCATCCACTTAGTGCGACAGCCTGATACGGTAACCACCTCGGCATCGATCGGAGGCTCCCAGCAAATTCCGTCTGAGGTGTTGCATGAAATTTTGATTGCACTTGCCGATGCAAAGTACTTGCGGCTTAAGAAAGGGAGCATTTATCTTGCCAAGCCTGCTGACAAAATCTCGGTTGCTGACATCATCCGCCTCTTTGATGGCGCCCTGGCACCCCTCGAACCCATCAGCGAAAAAGGCTATCAGCCTGCGCCCATGGAGAGGGAAGAAAAACTAACCGAGCTATTTAGCCAACTCCAGGAACAGATCATCGGCAAGCTGGAACATACAAGTCTGGCTGACCTGATTTAATTTTTTTTATCATGATATATGATTATGTCAATAGGATAAGTAATAAATAGACATTGTCCATCCAAATAACCAAGGAGAAAAAATGATCGAAACAATCACAATTTTTGGCGGACACAGCCGTGACGGAGAACCTGAAGCGGTGCAGCGCATTGAACTGAAAATGGGCGATGTGGTCAGCATCGTTGGACCCACCGGTTCAGGCAAGACTACTTTCATCAACGATATCGAACTGTTTGCAAACGGCAACACCCAGACCGGACGACGCATCCTGATCAACGGCGTACTGCCTCCAGTGGAGTATCGCGACAATCCGTCTTTGAATCCAATCGCGCTGATTACACAACACACCACTTTCCTGTCCGACCTCCCCGTTCTGGAATTTCTCACCGAACATGCCGGCATCCGTGTGCTGGATAAAAGCCTGATCGAGCAGATGATTGCCGACACGCTGTCTTTTGCCAATCAGTTGACCGGCGAACCGATCATCCCCGGCGTCCGCATGACCGAACTCTCCGGCGGACAAACCCGCGCCCTGCTCATCGCTGATGCGACCATCATTTGCGATACCCCCATCGTCCTGTTGGATGAAGTGGAGAACGCCGGCATTAACCGTTCGCGCGCGCTGGAATTACTCCGCGCCTACCGCAAGATTTTCATCTTCGTCACACACGATCCGCGCATTGCGTTGCTCTCGGATTATCGCATCGTCATGAAGGGCGGAAGCATCACTGACTTGCTGCGTACCAACGAAGAAGAACGCGCCTTTTCACATCAAGTCGCCAAACTTGACGACCTGCTCGCTGTCATGCGCGACAAGATCCGCTTTGGCGAACGTCTCACCACTCACGAACTGGAAGGATTCGCATGAAACTCTGTATTTGTGCCGGCCCTGCAACGACCGGCAAATCCGCTGTCCTACGTCACATGATCTCGAAATTACAAGCCGCTGGCGACAGCGTGGCCTTTCTCAAAGTTGACGTGCAATATGCCGAGGAAGATGAAATCTTCGCAAGGGAGTTCGGCATCCCGACTCGCAAAGTTTATTCAGGAGAACTGTGTCCTGACCACTGTAACGTGATGGTGCTTGGTGACGCCATGCAATGGGCGGAAAAATCCGGGGCGAATATCTTGTTGGTCGAAACTGCTGGTTTGTGCCTGCGCTGTTCCCCCTACGTGGACGGCGGACTGGGCATGATCGTCATCGAAGCCACCAGCGGAACGAACCTGCCGCTCAAGATCGGTCCCATGCTTTCGCTTGCCGACGTGGCCGTCGTCACCAAAATTGACCGCGTATCACAGGCTGAACGCGAAGTATTCCGTGCACGCATCCAGACCGTTGCCCCCAATGTGAAAGTCCGCGAAGTGAACGCCCTGTACGGAATTGGCATTGACCCGCTGGTGGACATCCTGCGCAACCAGCCCGACACCTGGGACAAGATGATGTTGCGCGGCAACCCTCCCGTCGGCACATGTACCATCTGTGTCGGCAAAAAAGAAATCGGCTGGCAGGCGCACTTTGGCGTTGTCCGCTCGCTGGAGAATCAGAACTTCTATCGTGGTGAATAATAAATAGCATGTCACACCTGCACTTGCGCGCAGGTGCAAGTGTTGCGAAGGAGCATGTTCTCCGCGATTGAAGCAATCTCCAAGTAAATGGGACTTTCCACTTAACAGGAGATTGCTTCGCCGCCAAGAACGGGCGGCTCGCAATGACATAGATAGGAAAGGAAAACCATGTCACAAATTTATTTCGACCACTCAGCCACCACCCCACTCGACCCGCGCGTCGTCGAAGCCATGCTCCCGTTTTACGGGGCGAATTTTGGCAACCCGTCCAGCCTGCACTGGACTGGACAGCAGTCCAAGCAAGCTATTGACGAAGGCCGCCAGCAGTTAGCAGACTTGTTCCACGCCAGCCCCGATGAAATTGTCTTCACCGCCAGCGGCACAGAATCCGACAACATGGTTTTGATCGGGGTGGCAACTCAATACAAGCCGCAGGACTGTCACATCATTACCTCGTCGTTTGAACATCCCGCGGTCCTGGAGACCTGCAAGTATCTTCAAAAACTTGGCTATGAAATCAGTTATCTGCCCGTGACACCGGAAGGCATTGTTGATCCAGAGTCGCTCAAACAGGCATTAAGACCCAACACGCGTCTTGTCTCCGTGATGGCTGCCAATAATGTTGTCGGCACGCTTCAACCCATTGCCGAACTTGCAAAGATCACCAAAGCGCAAGGCGCATTATTCCACACAGACGCGGTGCAAGCCGTTGGAAAAATCCCACTGCATATAAACACTCTGCCCGTTGACCTGCTCTCGCTTTCTGCGCACAAACTTCATGGCCCAAAAGGCATCGGCGCGCTGTACATTCGCAAAGGTGTAAAGATCGCGCCGCTTGTTCACGGCGGCGGGCAAGAGCGCGGCATTCGTTCCGCCACGGAAAATGTCGCGGGGATTGTCGGTCTCGGGAAAGCCGCGGCAATTGCCGGCGCGGAAATGAGCGCAGAGGCGAGCCGTCTCGTCAAATTGCGAGACCGCATCATCGCCGAAGTCCAAAATCAAATCCCCAACGCCTATCTGATCGGACACCCATACAAACGATTGCCCGGCCACATCTGTCTCGGCTTCGCGGGACAGGAAGGCGAAGCCATCCATCTCATGCTCGCGTTGAATGAAGAAGGTATTGCGATCTCGACCGGCTCCGCCTGCAGCGCGCACAATGCGGGACAGCCTTCCTACATTTTGATGGCGATGGGCATGGACGCTGTGCGGGCGCGCGGCTCATTGCGGATCACGCTCGGCCGCTTCAATACGGACTTCGAAGTTGATTCGTTTCTAGAGATATTACCGCGGCTGGCAGCGAATCTGAACACCATCACATCCCGCGAGTTTGCTGCTGTTTCATAAATTAACCAAAGGAATCCAAACAATGACTCTCCCAACCACTACATACTCTGTGAACGACCTGCCCGGCTTGAACTGCGGCGTCTGCGGCTTGCGCAGTTGCGAAGAAATGGCCGCTCGCTTGCAAGATAACCCCGACCTGATCAAACGCTGCATCTATCTTTCGGATAACCGCTATGAAGCGCGCGAGATCGCAACCGAGAATCGCGTCAACCCGTTGAACTACCCCGTTTCTCCCGTACCGACAATTAACGCGCAGCCCACACTTTCCACCTGTGCCGGTTGCGCTACATCGCCCAGCCAGACCACCTCTTTCATCCCCGGCATGAGCAACCCATGGCGGGACAGCCTCGGACGCGAATTCGATTTCTATCTCGAACACTTTCCCGAAGAACCCGGTCCTCGTGAAATCATCCTTCCGCACAATCCCCTCATCACGCGCGAAATGGATATCCAAGTCGGCGATATTTTGATTGGCCGTCCGCTCGGTATGTCCTGCGGATGTCCTATCACCCACTGCGGAGTCGCCATGAGTGTTGACAAGCGCACGGGCGTGATCGTGTGGTGCGTAACGGGTCCGCTCAATCCGCGCCAAAATGGATTCAAAGACCTTGGCTACTACATCGCCGAAGGCTACGAAGGCATGATCACCGAAGCGCGCGCGGAGATCAAGATCGGCATGCGTTACTTCTTCCAGCCGCGCATGTGCATGCTGCAATGGCGGCACAGCGGATTGGTCAACTTCATGAACCGCACGCCCACTGGTTATCAAGTGCGCGTCGAAGGTTTGTGGATCGGGTGATGTGTAGTAAAATTCCACCCTGTAAGATTCTTTCGACCCACATCTTCAATGAGGAATATGAAAACCATGCTGAACTGCATCTGTACAGGGCGGGGTCACTAACCCACCGCCTCTTTCCCAGAGACAAACGGCTGACTGCCACAAACGGTGGGCTTGATCCCGCATTTCACAAAAGTCGTCGCTTGACGGCTTCACACATGCGCCCATCGTTTGCATGCTGAGAAGAATTCTCAGCGGCAGACAGCCGTTTTTGTTTATATATTTCTGGAGTAAAAAGCAATGAATAAGATAACCCTACCGATGTCAGATCAGAATCGTGTCTACAACAATATCCTTCAAACCATAGGAAGAACCCCTCTCATCCATCTTGGAAGGATTGGGCGTGAATTACCGGCTTCCCTTTACGCAAAAGTGGAATATTTCAACCCCGGCGGCTCGATCAAGGACCGCATTGCCGTGAACATTATTGAAGACGCCGAACACGCTGGACGATTGAAGCCCGGCGGCACCGTGGTGGAATCCACTTCCGGGAATACCGGCATGGGACTTGCGCTTGTCTGCGCTCAAAAGGGATACAAAGCCGTCTTTGTCATGCCCGATAAGATGAGCCAGGAAAAAATTCAACTGCTTTCTGCGCATGGAGCGCGGGTAGTTATTACTCCCACCGCGGTCGAGCCGGATGATCCGCGCTCGTATTACAACGTCGCTAAACGCATCGCTGCCGAGACCCCCAACGCGATCCTTGCCAATCAGTATCATAACCCTGAGAATCCGCGCAGTCATTACCTGTCTACTGGCCCGGAAATATGGGAGCAGACCGAGGGGAAGATCACCGATCTGGTCGCCTGCATGGGCACCGGCGGAACAATCAGTGGGACGGCGTGTTACCTGAAAGAAAAGAATCCGAACATCCGCATCGTTGGCGTGGATCCGCTTGGCTCGATCCTGCTGGAGACATGGAAAAACGGGGGCAGGATTCCAGAAGGCGCCAAGGCTTCCCCATATAAAGTGGAAGGCTTCGGGGAGGATTTTCTGCCGTCCACTTTGAATCTCTCGTTGATTGATGAGGTTGTCCGGATCAATGATAAAGAATCGTTTTTGTGGGCGCGTCGTTTGGTGAAAGAGGAGGGGATTTTCTCCGGTGGCTCCGCCGGCGCGGCGCTGGCCGCAGCAGTACGTTATGCTCAGAGTTTGAGAATTGAGAATGCAGATCAGGGGAGCGAACGCTTGATTGTGGTGATATTGCCGGACTCAGGCTCTCGTTATCTATCCAAACTCTACGATGATAAGTGGATGCGGGAAAACGGGTATCTGGAACCAGAGTGGAGTGGAACTCAATTGGGTGAGATTCTGGATGCCAAATCGTCAAGTCGCCTGATTACGACCTGGGTAACAGATCGTATGACGGATGTAATCGCCTCCTTGAAGGAACATGACGTTTCCCAAATGCCTGCCCTATATTCGGATGGGACATTGGCAGGTCTGGTAACCGAAGTTGATTTATTAAATCATATGCTGGAGAATGGCTACGAACATTCCCCGGACGAAACGATTGAAAGCGTGATCCGCCCTGCGGAGACTCTCTTCCCATCTTCAACTCGTTTGGATGACGCTTTGCCGGCCCTGGTCAGCGAGCAGGCAGTGCTGGTTACCGAAGACGACCATCCCTTGGGTATCCTTACCAAAATAGACATCCTGGACTTTATCGCCCAGAAAATCTAAATTCATAAAAGGAAAATAAAATGAAAATCGCAAATAATGTAATTGATCTGATTGGCAACACCCCACTTAATAAGCTCTCGCTGCCGTCCCCGGCGGCGAGGACGCCGCCTTCAGCAGACTATTCCACATCAATACTTTCGATCTTGACATCATCTCCGCTAATTAATTTCAAACGATGACTCTGGCAGGCCGGGCATATTATGATCTCTTCCTTGGGATGAAAAACTGTGTCACATTCAAGACACTTCATTTCCGCATCCACGTATTGGAAATGTAATTTCGTTCCCTGCGCAAGTGTGCCTTTGGCGAGATCATCCCAATAAAATCGGATCGACTCTTCGCGTTCATCTGAAAGTTCGCCGATCAGCAAATTTACTTGCAGGAGTTTCTTCGCGCCGGCATTTTTCAGTGCGATATTAAGAATATTTTGGGTGAGGGAAAGTTCGTGCATATCTGCCTTAAACCTACCCCCTTTAGTGATCATGTCCAAGATGGAGAATGCCACCCCTGGGAATGATTTTCTTCTCGATTATCCTACCGCCTGTTTCAACAGATCAAGTACAACACCTGCCGCAAATGGGACCGCCTCTGCAACAGGCGGTGAAAGTTCCTCGCTGAAATCATAGATTCTCCTGGTCGCAATTCCCACGATCTCAATATCATCCGGCAGTGACGCGCCCATGGACCTGCCCAATTCAATCGCATTTTGCAGGGAGGTATCGTGCGCGCTGCTCGTATGAAAGGCGGAATAATTTGGCAAGTCGCTTAACTTCAAAACCAATATCGAACCAACCGGCTCATCCAATGCAAACGCGTCAATCAGAATGGCGCGGTCATAGCCAACGAGACGTTCCATCAAACTGAGGCCGCCGAGCGAGAGGCAATCTACATCAACCCTCATCCCCTGCCCTCCTCCCTGAAAGGGGGAGGGGAGTTGGCGTTTCACTTCCTCCGCAACTCTCCATCCAACGCCGTCATCGCCAAGAATGGGATTGCCAAGCCCGATCACCAATGTTTTCATAACGACAGTCTCGCCCTTCGACACGTTCAGGACACCGTTTCTTATCAGGCCTCAACCTGTTCCCGTTTAACAAAACTGTTTCAACACTTTTACAGGATTCCCAGCCACATCATGGATGGTGATCTGCAATGGCATTTGACCCGGCAGTGAATGGGTCGCGCAACCGAAGCATGGATCATAGGCGCGGAACGCCATCTCCACCATGTTGAGCAAACCCTCATTCACATTGCCATCCTTGATAAGACTTGTCGCGGCCTTATGCGTGGACATTTGAATGGGCGCGTAGTTGTTGGTGGTGCCAACGATGAGATTCACTTTGGTAACAACGCCCCGTTCATCGGTCCAGTAGTGATGCGTGAGGGTGCCGCGCGGCGCCTCGACGATGCCCACGCCTTCCGTCGGAGTCTGGGTCGGCCTGGTGTGTACATTCGGTGATGTGATCTCAGGGTCAGCCACCAGCTCCACCCAGCGTTCCGCCGCGTATAGCAACTCGATCAGTCGCGCCCAATGGATGGCGAGGCGTTGATGCACGGGCTTGCCGCCAAAGATATCGTAGAATTTTTGATATTCCTCCTGTGCGAGCGGTGTTGCCATGCCGTCAGAAGCGTTGAGGCGGGAAAGCGGCGTTGCCATGTAGATGCCAGAGTCTTCGCCATCCACAAAACCTTTCCAGCCGACCTTCTTGAGATATGGGAATTTGAGATAAGTCCACGGCTCAACATGCTCGGCGATATGCTCGGCATAATCCTTCGGCTCATATTTGACAAACTCCTTGCCATTCGGGTCAACCACGCGGACTTTGCCATCATAGAAATTGACTTTATTGTTCTCGTCCACCATGCCCATGTAATAGGTGCGGTGGGTATACACGTCGCCGAGGATGAGGTCCACATAGGCCTTGTTGCCAAGCACGATGTCATTGAATATCTTCAGGCTGAACTGTGCGAAGTCAATCGCCCAGCGCCCCATCTCTTCGATCTCTTTGCGCTGTTCCCCGGTGATGCCTTTTGTAATGCCGCCCGGAATTGAAGTGCATGGATGGACTTTGCGTCCGCCGATCATCTCGACGACGGTATGCCCATACTTGCGCATTTGAATAACTTTGCCGCCGATCTCCAATCCCACTTTGTGGATCACGCCCAGAATATTCCTTTCTGCAACGGGCGCATCGGGTCCCATTACGAAATCGGGACCGCCCAATGCGTAGAAGTGAGTCGTGTGGTCGGTGCAATAGAATGCGGAGTACAGCAACTCGCGCAGCATCTTCGCCGTGCGAGGCGGGTCTACGTGATAGACCATGTCCGCCGCTTTGGAGGCCGCCATGTGATGCGCCTCCGGGCAGACCCCGCAGATGCGGTTTGTCAACAGCGGCATTTCCTCAATGGGACGCCCCACGCAGAATCTTTCAAAGCCGCGCAGTTCGGGAATCTGAAAATACGAGTTGGCGACATTTCCCTTTTCATCGAGAAATATTTCGATCTTGCCGTGGCCTTCCAGGCGGGTAACGGGGTCAATGGATATTCGTTGGGTCATAGGGTCTCCAATCGGTAATGCGAAATTTTTTCGCATCACGTTTTACGCATTACAAATTATTTTTCCAGCGACGAGGCATCGTCGTGCAATTCCTTGATAAAGTGCGCCCGCGCTTCGACCTCTTCCATCTTGAGCGAGGCGTACTGCGAGGCTTCCTTCATCAGCTTCTCGACAACGTCGGCTGGCAGTTTTTTGAGGCCTTCGTGCGAATAGCCCTTTTCATGAAGATACTCTTCGATGAGGGATTTTTCCAAAAGTGCGTTGCGGTCTTCAACGGGTTCGGTTTTTTCAGTCTGTTTCGCAGTCATGTCAGCCTCCTCTAGAAAGGATGAAAGATGAAGGATGAAGGCAGGCAAGTGTTCATTCACCCTGCGTCCTTTTATCTATCCTTTTCCAGGCTTCCCTGTTTGCTTTGAGCAGGGATCCTGCGAGATTGAAGCGATAGACCTGCCCGGTTGGGTCAGGGATGCCATCCAGAATATGATCGATCTCTTCTGGTGTATTTGCATCAATGACGGAAGCAAATGCCGTCATCAGCCGCGCGCCGTAATCCATCACGCCCTCGGCTGGACCATAACAACCAATACACTGCGCGCCCGCCTGCGGACAGCGTGCATTACATCCACTGCGCGTGGCAGGACCGTTGCATGGAATGCCTTGCTCGAGAATGCAGAGAGTTGGATCAACAGGGGCAATATCCTGAATGCGCGTGAATTCTTTGATCAATTTCACATTTCGCGCGCGCGGACATTCATCGCACACTGTTGAGTCGCCAACGCCGATAGTTGCGCCTTTTGGCGGCAGTTCCGCTTCCCCTTTGACAACTTTGATGACCAGATCAATCACCGCCGCAATCTGATGCGATTCAGGCGGACAACCCGGCATGTAGTAATCCACATCCACAACCTGATCAAGCGGACGTAAAATCGGAAAAAGTTTCGGGATATGCAATTCACCTTCGGATACGTCATAAGTTGTCTGTGGGTAAATCTCATTTGGATTATCGGTTGTGATCGTGTTGAACGCCGTGTGGACAATCTCATCCACTGGGCTGAGATTTGCCAAGCCAGGGATGCATCCCTCGCACGCACACGAACCAAACGAGACGAGTATCTTGGATTTCTGCCGCAGTAGTTTGGCGATGTGTTCATTCTCGTCGTTACGGATTCCGCCATTGAAGAGCGTGAGCAGGATCGAACCATCTTCCATGGCTTCCACATCTTTGTACTTGGCATCCATTGCCACAGGCCAGAATACAACATCGAAGTTCGCATCCACATCCAGAATCTTTTCATGAGTGTTCAATACAGCAATTTCACATCCGCCACAGGAAGCCGCCCAATACATTGTGAACTTTGGCTTTGTAGTCATGCTAACGCCTCCTTTGGAGAGTTATCAGTAATCGGTGACCAGTTATCAGTGGACTGATCACTGGATTTTCCCCAATTTAATGGACCCAGTTTCCGAATCTCTTCCACGAACATGGTCGTTTCGCTGGCAAACCTTGCGCCTTCCGCCGCGCTTGCCCAAACCAGTTTCACGCGTTCGGGTTCAATGCCCAAACCTGTGAGCACCCTTCGGAGTAAGAGAAAGCGGCGCAGGGCTTTGTAGTTTTGTTCGATGTAATGGCACTCACCAGGGTGACAGCCCGTGATCATCACGCCGTCTGCTCCTCCTGAAAGCGCACGCAGGACAAAGGTCGGGTCGAGGCGGCCCGAGCACATCATGCGGATGAGCCGTACGTTCGGCGCATACTTCATGCGTGACGTGCCGGCCAAATCCGCCGCGCGATAACTGCACCAGTTGCAGGTAAAGCCGATGATGGTTGGTTCAAAAGTATTGTTGGTCATAGTTCTTCTCCTAACCGCAGCGCGTAACCCGTGATGCGTGATTCGTAATTTACGGATTACGCATTACGAATCACGCCGCGACTGGCTCCTCCAAATTCTTCAACAGCAAGCCGTCAATCTGCGCGATGATCTGTTGATCGCTAAAGCCCGTGCCGCTGATGGCGCCCGCCGGGCAGGCCGCCACGCACGTTCCGCATCCCTGACACAGCGCCGGATTGATGGAAGAAACCTTGTCGTCTTCGATGAATGCAATCGCGTTGAACGGGCACAAGCCATTGCAAATGCGGCAGCCGGAACACTGGGTTTCATTGATGCTCGCCTTAATAGGTTCGAGTGCGATCACGCCCTGTTGAATCTTGCCCAGCACGCGGGCGGCCGCGGCCGCGCCTTGCGCCACACTGGCGGGGATATCTTTCGGTCCTTGCACGCAACCAGCGATGTAGATGCCCTCCGTCATGGTTGCCACCGGATCCAGTTTCGGATGTTTCTCGGTGTACCAGCCACTGGCGCCGCACGCAATGCCGAATAACTTGCCGACTTCCTTGGCATCATGACGCGGCTCTATCCCTGCGGAGAGGATCACCATATCCACAGGGATGCGGCGTTGTTTGCCAATCAACGTATCTTCAACCTGAACGATGAGTTTGCCTTCCTCTTCGGGCAGGCGTGCCGAGTCGGTGACTTCCGCTACTTTGCCGCGGATGAAATGTCCGCCCTCTTCAAGCACACGCTTATAGAATTCCTCATAATCTTTGGAGGGGGTGCGAATATCAATGTAGCAGTTGTAGACCTCCGCGCCGGTACGCTCCATCACCAGGTGGGCAAACTTCAGGCTCTGCATGCAGCAAATGCTGGAGCAATATTTGTTATAGTTCTCATCGCGGCTGCCCACACAATGAACGATGACCACCGATTTCGGCGCGGTCTTCATGTCACGCAACACGACCCTGCCCTCGGTGGGACCCGCCGCGTTGCACATGCGTTCAAACTCGAGGCTGGTGAAAACATTCGGCAGCTTGCCATACCCGTACTGCGGAATCCGCTTTGCGTCGAACAAATCGTATCCCGTAGCCAGGATGATGTTGCCCGCCTGAATTTCCAGGATTTCATCCTTTTGTTCAAAGTTGATCGAGTTGGGCTCGGTGGGACAGAAGAGCTGGCAGGCCTTGCATTTGCCGTTTTTGAAATAGGTGCAGTTCTCAACATCCATTACCGGGTATTTGGGCACAGCTTGCGCAAAGGGCCTGTAGATAGCCTTACGAATACCCAGACCCGCTTCATAAACATCATCAACTACTTTCTTTGGGCATTTTTCCCAGCAGATGCCGCATCCAGTGCAAGTATCCGTGTTAACGTAGCTGGCTTTCTTACGAATGGTCGCTTTGAAATTACCCACGTAACCATCCACCTTCTCAACCTCGCTCCACGTGAGCAGGGTGATATTTGGATGCGACCCGATTTCGACCATCTTCGGGGTCAGGATGCACGCGGCACAATCCAACGTTGGGAAGGTTTTGTCAAACTGCGCCATGTGTCCGCCGATGGATGGTTCACGCTCCACAAGACAGACATGATAACCCGCATCGGCAATCTCAAGGGCAGCCTGGATACCGGCGATACCGCCGCCCACAACCAGCGTATCCGCATGGATCGGGACTTGTATCGGTTCAAGTGGCTCGTTATGTATTACGCGCTCAACGCCGCCCGAGATGGCTGCCTTCGACTTTTCAGTGGCAGCGACTTTGTCCGTGTGAACCCAGGAGACTTGCTCCCGAATCGAAACCATTTCACACAGATAGGGATTCAAGCCGGCGTTTTTACAAGCCGTGCGGAAAGTTTTTTCGTGCAAATGGGGCGAGCAGGCGGCGACGATGACGCGCGTCAGACCCAGTTCTTTGATGTCTTTCTCGACCAGTTCCTGGCCGAGGCTGGAACACATGAACTTATATTCGCGGCCGATAACCACACCGCGATGTTTCAGATGCTCCGCCGCCCATTCAGCGACACCTTTCACATCCACCGTTCCGGCGATGTTTGTGCCGCAATGACAGACATATACACCGATTTTTTCGCTCATAGTTTTTCTCCTAATAGGCAAAGGCAAGCACGGGCTCCCCGGATACCAGTTCTTTGCCAATTCCAAGTTTTCCGGGTTTGATTCCAAGAGCCACACCCATGAGTTGTGTGAAGTACATAACGGGGATGGAATACTGCGTGCCGAACTCACGATTGACCTGATTCTGATATACCTCCAGATTGACATTACACATTGGGCATGTGGTCGCAATAACATCAGCCTTGCGATTCACGGCATCCTGGAGGAGTATCTGAACCATATCCAATGCGGCTTTTCGATTCGTAACGATCAGAGAACCTCCACAGCAGCGGGTCTTGGACGGATAATCCAGCGACTCCGCTCCCAATGCCGACAACAGATTCTCGAAGAATTGAGGATTCTCAACGTTTTCGTGGTCCTTCCTGGGCCGCAGAAGCTGGCATCCATAATAGGGAGCGACACGCAAGCCTTTTAGAGGATGGGTAATCTTTTTTTCAATTTCATCCAATCCCACATCCTCAATGAACACTTCGATCAGATGGCGTATCTTCATCGTTCCATTGACATGCAATCCGTCTGCCTCCAGGGCATAATTAATGTGTTCAGCCAGATCGGCATCTTTTTTCAGGTAGGAGTTCGTAAAATACGCGTTCTTGTAGCACGCGCTGCAGGGCGCAACGAAATCGCTGAGTCCGTCTTTTTCCGCCAGAGCCAGGTTTCGAGCGACTAGTGTATGCGCCAGCAGTTCGTCCACAGGGAAGTAAGCAGTGGCGCCGCAGCAATTCCAATCCTTGATTTCCTTGAGATCCACCCCCAACTTTTGCGCGACTTCAAGCGTCGAGAGATTGTAGGACGTTGCCAGGCTTTCAAGAGAGCAACCGGGGTAGTATGCGTATTGTTTCATGACGGCTCTCCTATTGGGATGATCCTGCGCACCATGTTTTGAAATTTCTTAAGTCCCTTGATCTTTTTGGGCAGCAGAGGCATTCTTCCCTTCAGCATCAGCCCTGTGGCCGTCTGCGCCTCCTGGACGAGACCCTGCGGGCCATTTTTGAAAATATATGTGGGCGCAAGCAGAGGCTCGAAGGACCTGCCGGAATTCACGATCATCTTTACGAAACTCTCGGAGAATACGGGGCCGATCAAACCCTCCTGATGCTGACCTTTCCACATGGAATAGCGCTTCAGGGCGTACATCATATCTGCGATGTCAATCCCGGCCGGGCAGCGCACGCTGCAATGGTAGCAGGAGGCGCAGGACCAAAAGGTATTGCTGGCAAGCACTTCGTCCTTATAGCCAGCGCGGATCAGCCCGATGATTACCCGCGGCGTATGATCCATGAACTCAACCGCCGGGCAGGTTCCTGAACAAGTCCCGCATTGCAGGCAGTCTTTGATCGGGTTACCATGCGTCGCGTACATCACGTTCGCAATTTCATCGTTGAAAGACAGTTCAGTGTCCATGAAATCTCCTCCTTTCATTCCTGAACTTTCGATTTTTTCTCTTCCGCCAGGCGCAGCAGCGCGCTTACCTTTTCCAGCAGAAATTTCGGCTCCACCGGTTTTTCAACCAGTTCATCGGTCTCAACAAAGTGGGGATGAACGGCTTGGCCGGGGAAGAGAAAAGCGATCTGTTCCCGGATGCCGGTGATGATCAATACGGGCATCTCTTTAAGCTTCGGATCCTTTCTGATCTTCCGCGCCAAGGCAACGCCCTCCGCTCCGCGACCCATCATGATGTCAAGCAGGAGCAGGTCGTAGTGTTCCGCCTGCAAGGCTTGAAACCCATCCTTTGGGTTATACGCCACGTTCACGCTGTAGTCGGCTTTCTCAAGGATGGACTTTATCCCTGCAACAAAATCGGGATCGTCGTCAATCATCATTATTTTGGTATTCATCGGATGTCTCCTTCAGTTATGATTTCATATTCGCTGCCGTCCGTCATTGCGAGGGCGGTCTTGTTCTTTGCCCGAAGCGTCGCGTGGCGCCGTGGCGACACAATCCCGCGTGCGATGGAGATTGCTTCGTGGCGCTGAAGCGCCACTCGCAATGACGTAGTAAGGTGAGTAATTAAGCATGTTCAGGCACTTTCAGTGCGGGTAAGCGGATCATAAAGGCGCTTCCTTTGCCTAATTCACTTTCCACGGATATTGCTCCGTGATGCGCTTCAACGATGCGCCGCGTAATGGCTAAACCGATGCCGCTGCCTTTCTCGACAGCCTGACCTGACTTGCCGCTATAAAAATCATTGAAAATGTACGGAAGGTCTTCCCTGGATATGCCAATACCGCTATCCGTGACGGATATCAAAACGTCGGTCTTGTCTTCTTCCGCTTTCAATAAGATCTGGCTGCCGGTTCGTGAATACTTGACCGCATTGTTGAGAATATTCACCAGCGTTTCAACCAGCGTTCCTTCGTCTCCATTGACGAGCTTTAGCGGCTCTTCGATGGAGGAAACGATTTCAATATCCTTCCGCGCCGCATGAGTCTGAACAGTTTCAACCGCTTTGGATACCACGGAGGCAATCGAAGTTGGATGAAAGGTTTCCTGTATCTTGCTCACATCCACAGACAGCACGCGCAGCCAGGTGAGGATCAGGTTGATGAGATCGCTGATGTTGGTCTGCATCCGCTCGAAGCGTCCTCTCTGCTCTTCGGTGAGTTGATTCGACAACTCATCCACCAGCACATACAGATTCTGCTGGAGCGCGCCGAGGGGGGCTTTGAGTTCGTGAGAGACAATTGCGGCGAATTGCTCACGCAGCATCTCCTTTTCCTTGCGCAGGGTGGTCGCCTCGAGAATCAATTTTCTCTTTTCCAATCCTCGCCGCGCGATCAAGCGCAGTTCATCCGGCGTGAAAGGCTTTGGGAGGAAATCGTAGGCGCCCTTCTTCATGGCCTCGACCGCCGAGCTGACGGTGGCATAGCCGGTAATCACAATGGCCACCATGTTGGGATCAATATCATGGATGCCCTCGATCACATCAAGACCGGAAATGCCCGGCATTTTCAGGTCAACAAGGACAAGGTCCGGCATGAACTCTTTAATCAGTTGCAGGCCCAGGGTCCCGTTCGAGGCGGTGACGATTTGAATATCATCACTCGCCAGAATCTGGGTGCAGGAATCCAGGACTATTTCTTCATCATCAATGATGAGCAATTTCGATCTCTGGTTCATTCTCGATATCCTCTATCATCTCGCTCAACGGCAATCGCACAACAAATGTGGTTCCTTTGCCAACCTCGCTTTCAACAGAAATGGCGCCCTTATGGCTTTTTATAATTCCATAACTGATCGCCAGCCCCAACCCCGTTCCATGTGCGATATCCTTTGTGGTAAAGAAAGGCTCGAATAATTTATTCATGTTTTCTTCGCTGATGCCGTGGCCTGTATCGGTAAATTCCACCTCCACAACTCGGTTATCAGGATCGAGGCGGGTCGCCAGGGTCAGGTTCCCGCCGCCATCCATCGCCTCGGCCGCATTAATGATCAAGTTCATAAAGACTCGTTCGACTTGCGAAGGGTCAATCACAAGCAGGGGCAGATTATCCTGATAGTTCTCAACGATTTGGATGTTGTGGAAGGCGGCCTGATTTTCAACAAGAGAGATACATCCCCGCAGGATGGCGTTGATATTGCTCGGCGTTTTCTCCGGCTTCCTCTGGCGCGAAAAATCAAGCAAACCGCGAATGATATCCTTGCAACGATCGGCCTGCCCGGCGATTTTTTCCACGGAGGCTCTTGTGGGATCGTCACAGGGGATCTTCTCCAGCATCAGATGGGAATAGGCGACTATGCCGGTCAACGGATTATTCAATTCATGTGCCACACTCGCTGCCAACTGACCGACAATTGCCAGCTTTTCAGACTCCATGATCTTTTTCTTTGTAAACTCCTTCAACCTCTCGTCCCGTTCCCGCAGGGCATCAGCCATTTGATTGAATCTGTGAGCCAGTTTTCCGAATTCGTCGCCGCTGTCCAAATCCACTTTGGCATCGAGATTCCCGTTGGCTAGTTGCTCGGACGCAGAGACGAGCTTCTTGATCGGTCCTGATATATTGCGGGAGATGAGCAACGCGATGACGGTGGAAAAAATCGCACCCGCTATGGTGATTCCCACAAATGCCAGCACCGTCTGGTTTTGGATGTCGGTGTATTTCTGTTCGAGAATGCCGACGTACAGGATGCCGATGACCCTGCCGTTGATGTCCCGGATGGGTTCGTAGGCCGTAATGTACCAGTCGGTGACCACATAGGCGCGTCCGATCCACGGCTCCTGCTTGACGATGACCTGGTTGTAGACATCCTCCTGAATACGTGTCCCGATAGCCCGATTGCCGCTGTTGTTTTTCACGTTGGTTGAGACGCGCACATCGTCCTGGAAGATGGTGGCCGTGCCGATGTCCTTGCCTTCGTAGACGACATTCTGGAAGACGGTCTGTTTGATCTTGTCTACAATGTCGTAGTTTCGGTTCAACAAAATGCCGCCGTACACCATGCCGATGAAATGGCCTTCCGCGTCGAAGATCGGCGCGGCGGCTTTCAACATCATGCCCGCGGTCTCTTCGGTCTCGGGGCGGGGACGCGCCATCGGCGTTTCTACAAAGGCGAAGTAGGCTTGTTCCGCCAACGCGGGCGACTCGCGTTGAAGTTCCTCGGCGGATACGATGGACGTGCCGGAGGCGGGCGCCCATGTCATCAAAACCACCCGGACGATCTCATCCAGGCTCTGGTCGTCACCCGTCATCGCCGGATTGGCGACGCGTAACGCCACCCTGCCAGTCTTGTCCGTGATGGTCAAAACGTCAATGCCCTCGCTCTCCTTGAAACGCGACAGTTCGTCCACGTACTCCTGACGAATGTCCCCGCGCAAAATATCGCTCATGAAGAGCCTGACCGCCGTGAACTTGACCGTGTCTTCCACATGCTTGAGCCGGTTCTGGTAGATCTCACGCGCGGCGTTGAGGTCGTTGCGGACGCGCTCTTGCGCTTCCGCGATGATTCGGTTGTTAATGATCTGAATGCCGACGATGGTGAAAAAGAGACTGCTTAAAAGAATAATGGACAGAAAGCTCAAGGTTAACTTTGTGGCAATTGGCAACCTGATTCTTTTTATTCTCGCGGAAGCGGCTTTCGTTATTGCAGTCATATCATTTTCACCGAAGTCCTTCTGTTGGACTTATGATTCGATTCCTTTACATAGCCTCATCCACCAATTCGATTAAATCCTTGACGAGGATCTTTCCTTCCAGACCTGCGGTTTTGACGGCGTCGCAGAACATCACCAGGTCTTTTGGACAGGTTGTCACCAGCGTGGACACGCCGGGGATTCCAGCCGCTTCTCTTACTCGGCTTTCAGCGGGTCGCTCTTTAACCTCGGGTTGTTCCTCCATCCAGATTTTTCCGCCGCCCGCGCCGCAGCAAAAAGCCCGGTCGCCATGACGAGGCATCTCGGTCAGCTCGCAGCCCAGGGCGCGGATGATGCGGCGCGGCGCATCGTAAATCCCGTTGTAACGTCCCAGATAACAAGGGTCGTGATAAGTAACTTTGTAATTCAGTTTTTTATTGATTTGCAGTTTGCCTGCTGCGATCAACTGATCGAGCAACTCGGTGTAATGCAATACGGGGTGATTATTTCCGTTTGCAGGATATTCATTTTTAAGCGTGTTGTAGGTATGCGGGTCGGTGGTGACGATGGTGTTGTATTTGCATTTGCTCATCACTGCGGCGTTCTTCTCGACCAGCGACTCATACAATCCTTCTTCACCCACGCGGCGGACGTCATTGCCCGTATTGCGTTCGGCATCGTACAAGATTCCAAAATCCAGATCAGCTTTCTGGAACACTTGAGCCGTCTTGCGCGTGATGTCGGAAAACATGACGTGATACGAAGCATAGTCGCCGACGAACCACAAATACTCGACCGCTTCCTTGCGCGCATCCTTTATGACAGCCTGGATTGGCTGTGTCCATTTCACCCGCAGTCGTTCAGACTGACCGAAAGAGTTTCCATAACGGCCCAGATTTGCCAGCGTCTTTTGCAGCAACGCGTCAATCTCTCCTTCGTTAACCAGATAGCGGCGCATATCAACGATTGAAGCGAGGTGATCCACAAAAATCGGGCAGACCTGAACGCAGGCTCGGCAGCTTGTGCATGCCCACAATTCCTTCGACGAGATCACGTCACCATGTAACCTATGTCCACTGGATGTATCCCACAGATGCGTTTTCAGGCTGATGATGAAATTTCTTGGCGAGAGACTCGCGCCACTGGCAAAGGCAGGGCAAGCATCCTGGCAACGGCCACAGCGAACACAGGCTTCAAAATCCAGGAGCTGTTTCCATGTGAAGTCGCGCCATTCCTTTACACCAACCTGGTCATCGTTGCGCGCCGGGATCAGCGTGCCAGCAGGTTGCATCGAGCGGAAGAAAATATTCAACGGCGCTGCCAGAATGTGGAATAACTTGGTGAACGGGATGCTTGCGATCAGGATAAAAGCCACCAAAATGTGAATGGTCCACAATGTCAGATGCAGAGTGCGATTGGTTGGATCACCTGTTACGATGAACCATGAAGCCAGCGCATTCCCCACCGGCGACCAGGGCGACCACTCCGGCTTGCTGACAGCAATACGTAACCCTTCAACAAAATAACCGCTGAGGGTGATGAGAGTCAACATAACGAGGGCATAGGCATCATCCCGATCAACGTTTTGTGCGAGCGCGTTTTGCCAGGCAGTTGCAGGCTGCAAGCGTGGAGGTCGAATAAAGTACCGCCTGTAAACCGCCATTCCCAGACCGACCAAAAGCAATACGCCAAAAATATCCAGGATCAGTTCATATAATATGTATGCGCCATTAATAAGGAATTGGAAACCAAAGAAAAGATGGGTCACATCCCAATCCACTGTTGCGAGAGCGGTTCCTATAAAGAGCGCCACCATCCCCCAAAAGATCGTCAAGTGCATGATTCCCGCATAGGCATCCTGCGCCGTACGGGCTTGTCCGAAAGCATCCACCAGCACAGACCACAGGCGTTTACCAATTTGGTCGAAACGCTTCTCAGGCTGACCCATCCGCCAGCGTTTGACACGGCGGAAGACACCATAGGCAAATACGAGAATAGTCAGCAGTCCTAAAATGTACTGCCCAATTTCTGCCCAGTGGGGAATGTTCCAGAAAGTTTCTCGAAACGGCATGGTCGGTACCCTTTACAGTTTCAGACTTTTTTTACCTCTCGAAGTTTTTCGGTAAGCGCCGGAACCAGATCAAATAAATCAACCGTTGTTCCATATTTCGCCACATTGAAGATCGGCGCGTTGGTATCGGTATTGATCGCGATAATTACTTCACTCTCGCCCATGCCCTCAACATGTTCCGGAGCGCCGCTGATGCCCAACGCGAGATAGATTTTGGGTTTGACCTTTTTCCCGGACTTGCCAACCAACCTGGATGTTGACATCCAGCCCTGGTCCACGACCGGACGCGATGCGGCCACTACGCCTCCCAAAGCCCTGGCCAGTTCCTCAGCGATTTCAATATTGTCCTGATTTTGGATCCCGCGTCCCACCGAGACGATGATCGGCTCCTTGGAAATATCCACATCACCGGCTTCCGGTTCGATATATTGCTTCAAGGTGACTCGCAAATTGTCGAGGGACGGCGCTTCCACCTTGATCACATCGGGCGCTTTACCGCTTTGACCTTCTTCCGGCTTATAGCCGCCGGGGGTCATGGTCAACAAAGTAGTCGTGTCAGGTAAATCGCTTTCAGCCATGATCTTGCCGCCGCAGATCTGGCAGATTGGGCGGCCATCCGCGCTGAAACTCTGACACGAACTGATCAGAGGCAGTTTCAAACGAGCAGACAAGACGCTGGCCGCATCCGTGCCAATGGAGGAACTCGCAAATAATACTGCGCGCGGTTCTTTCCCAGCGATCAAGCCAGCCAGCGTTCTTTGATAGGCATCTGAAGTGAATTCAGCGAGTGCGGGATGTTCCACATACAATACTTTATCGGCGGCCATATTGTTCGCGAGGCTCTGCGCGTTATGACCCAATAGCACAGCGATCACTTCCCCCCCAGTAGCTTGAGCAAGCGCGCGTGCGCCTGCCAGCATGAGATAGGAAATATCTGCTGTCTTGCCTCGCAGATGTTCAATGACCACATAAATATCCTGGTTCATCATGCGCCTCCTCCTACAACGCGCCAATCTCTTTGAAAATATCAAGGAGTCTTGCGGTAACCTCTTCTGTACTGCCCTCGATCATCTTCGCACGTGTGGCGGACTCGGGTTTGAACATGCGCCGGATGGCTGCGCCGCCGCTGACATCCAATGCGGGCAGCGGTCGTTCCTCGATGGCTGCCGTCTTCATCGCCTGGCGCACTTTGTTGACGGTCACGTAACGCGGCGGTTGTTCCGCAGATTGGATACCCACGACAGCGGGCAAGTCAACTTCCATTTCGGCGATCAGCCCGCCAGGATATTCTTTGCGTACAACGATCCTGCCATTCTGCACATTCACGCCTGATACATAGCCTACGTATGGCATTCCCAGGTATTCAGCCACCAGGGGACCTATGGAACCATCAAGATCATTATGTGCCTGTACGCCAGTCAGGATCAGGTCAGGCTGAAGTTCCTTTAGGACGATGGCAGTGGCTCGCGCCATGGCGTGATTGTTAATCACCGCGTTAGGATCGCCCATAAGCTTGATCAACTGATCAGCGCCTTTGGCGACAGCGGTATAAAGCACATCATCTGCCCCTTCGGCGTCCGACCCAATGACGGTCATCCGCGCGCCGCTGCGTTCTTTTAGCAAAATGGCTTGCTCAATGGCATGGTCGTCAAGCTCATTGATGATCAGGCGCAGAAAATCGGTATTCAGGGCTGTTCCGCTCTGGTCAATTTCGAGTTCCTCAACCAGGTCGGGAACGAGTTTGAAGAGGGCAACTACGTTCATGGTGGTACCTCCGCACGTTGGCCGTACTACCCAATTGACTCGGCGAGCAGTTCGGCGATATCCCTGACGATCAACTGTCCGCCTCCATTCATGGATTTGACCGCATCCTCGAAGCGCGGCGTCTCATACGGGCAGGCCACCGCCAGAATGTTTGCGCCGCTGGTCATTGCCTCGCGAACACGCCAATCCGACATACGAACATGCGCCTTTTCCCATTGAAAACCATCCAGCCACATTCCGCCGCCCCCGCCGCCGCAGCATAGACTGTTGGCATGGTTGTGTGCCATTTCCACCAACTCCACACCGGGGATGGCCCCCAGCAATGTGCGAGGTGGGTCGAAGACGCCATTGGCGCGGCCCAGGTAACACGGATCGTGATACGTGACTTTGGCTTTCACTTCATGCTTCAATAATGGCTTGAGCTGGTCGAGCCGCTCAGTCAGATACTCGGTGTAATGTTGAACCGGGTAGGAAATACCCAGTTGTGGGTACTCGTTTTTGATGGCGTTAAAAGCGTGAGGGTCTGTTGTAATAATCTTGTTGAATTGATATTTACTGAACGTTTTCCCATTCTTCCCCACCAATATTTCGAACAGACCGCGTTCCCCCGCCAGCCGCTGTGAATCGCCGTCGCTGGATTCATCGGGACCCAGAATGCCAAAATCCACGCCCAAAGCGTTGAGGACTTTGGCTACTGCCTTCGTGGTGGACTGAACACGCGGGTGATAGGATGGATAATCTCCAACAAACCACAAGACATCCACTGGACGTTTTGCCTGTGCCATGACCGTGACCTCTGGTCTGATATCCTTAGCCCAGTCAGCCCGCTTGCGAGGCGATTCACCCTGGGGGTTGCCATAGCGCTGAGAGTTTGCCAATGCAGTTTGAAGTTCCGGCGGGACGTTGCCAGCCAGAAGCAATTCCTCTTTAACGCTGGTCATCAAACCAAATGTAAGCGGAATCTTTGACGGGCAAACCGCAGTGCAGGCATAGCAGGAAACGCACATCCAGACTGTATCGGTCTCCAACACCTTATTGAATCTGTCGGCGCGCAGCATGGCGATGAGTCTGCTGGGCGGGTAGGTCATCAAATAGCCAAAGGGACATATACCGCTGCAATTCCCGCACTCCAGGCAAATCCTTAACTGCTCGCCGCGCGGTGTGGCTTCAAGCACTTTCTCGTAAAACGAACGCTCTGTTACTTCCGTGGTAACCATGGATCAACTCCTACAAGTTTCAGAAAATCCTTGAGGGTTCAAGTACCCCGCACGTCCCGCGCGGACTCTTTCATCTGTCATTTGGGACATACGCGCCTCCGTGCTATGTAACTCAACCTGCCGCGTAAAGGACACGACAGACCTAAACCAGTTCCAGCTCGGCACGACCGAAGTCATCCATTCGTAGTAAAAATGCACCAGCCCCCATTGATATTATTAGTGAAATTGTTCACAAGATATAGTGTTTAACATAATCATACAATCCTGACAAACATCACATTTCCCGGATACATCAAAAGAGGCGGCCATGTTACCGAATGTGATCAAACCGCTAAATCCCAACCCAAAGTTAAAAATATGAAGCGCCTCTTTTGAAGTCGCCTCATATTTTTATATCAAAATTGTCTGAGGCATGTTACTCATCCACATACGGCACATAATCCGCGCGGGCAATGCCCTGCTTGATCGCCATCTCTGCCACAGCGTGAGCCACAGCATGATGTACTTTATTGTCCAACGGGTTTGGCACCAGTTCGCCGGGCGGGGTCATTTCTGCGATTACCTTCGCAGCGGCTAAATACATTTCGTGGGTGATGTAGGGTGCATAAGAATCGACCGCGCCGCGCAGGATGCCGGGGAATCCCAGAACATTGTTCACTGATTTTCCATCGGCCGCAAAAGCCGCGCCGCGCTCCATCGCAACTTCGGGGTCAATCTCTGCATTTGGGTTTGAAAGGGCCAGGATGATCTGTCCCTTGCGCACCATTTCAGGTTTGATCAGATTCGGCGCGCCTGTGGTTGCAACAACAATGTCGCACTTTGCCATGATCTCCTTCAAGTCAGACTTGATGCCTCCGCTTTTTTCAAACCGACCCAAGGCATCCATGCTCAGATCCGCGCCATAGACCGGATTGCCGGTCAAGCGCATCATCATCTGACCTATGGCAAAACCAGCCGCCCCAAGCCCGATCTGCCCGATGACGGCCTTGTTCATGTCCTTGCCAGTCCCGCGCGAGGCGACCATCAACGCCGCAGTACAGACCACCGCCGTACCATGCTGGTCATCGTGCATGACAGGGATATCCAGCATGACTTGTAATCTTTGCTCGATCTCAAAACAACGCGGCGCGGAAATATCCTCCAGTTGAATCGCAGAAAATGTCGATGCTATCGAGGCAATGGTCTTGACGATTTCATCCGGGTCTTTTGTATTCAGCAAAATTGGAATGCCGGAAAGTCCCACAAGCGTTTCCATCAACATGGCTTTGCCTTCCATCACCGGCATGCTCGCCAGCGGGCCAATATCCCCCAGCCCCAGCACCGCCGTGCCGTCCGTGACAATCGCTACCATGTGGCTGATGCTGGTATATAAGCGTGCCTGTGACGGGTCTTTGGCGATCCGCAGGCAGACCTCGGCCACGCCGGGGGTATACACGCGCCGCAGGGTTGTCAGCGAATCAATTGGATAGCGCGAGCGGATGGCGATCTTGCCTTTTTGGTGAAGTTCCAGAACTTCGTCGCGCACTTCGATCACAATTGTGCCATCGTTATTCCGCATGGCTTCCAAAACCGATGTGAGA
>Ga0194120_10000339_pt1 | contig 87290 bp, 80 predicted proteins | sample TA2MahCa65mmetaG_FD_148642 | JGI IMG/M metagenome (GOLD analysis project Ga0194120, IMG submission 148642) | Freshwater microbial communities from Lake Tanganyika, Tanzania - TA2015019 Mahale Deep Cast 65m | ecosystem: Environmental > Aquatic > Freshwater > Lake | place: Tanzania: Lake...
ACCGGCTCGATCACCATCACCAATTCCGCCCACGGCACCACGCGATGCATCTCATCGAGGAACCGTTCCCGGCGGGTGGATTTGCGATACTGCTCGAAGGGGACTTCGGCAAAGGTCTGTTGGTGCATGGATGCGCCTCCCGTTCAGTGCTGCATTTCTCATAGCACATCACCAACGGGGAATAAATCAGACCTTCCCTAACACTGCAGCAGAGACGGTAGAAACGACGGCCTAGACAGTGACTTTCTGACCATGTTAAGGTGACGCCTTGCTTGCGGGAGCGCCTGTAGCTCAGCTGGATAGAGCATCAGCCTCCGGAGCTGAGGGCCACAGGTTCAAATCCTGTCAGGCGCACCAAACCAAGCTGGCTCGTACCGCGGGCTCAGTTGGGCCTTTTAGGAGTTACCGCCCGCGGATAAACAGCTCCAGTGATCTGCATCGACAATTGAATACCCGGTGGGCCGTTAGCTCAGTTGGTAGAGCAGCTGACTCTTAATCAGCGGGCCGTAGGTTCGACCCCTACACGGCCCACCAAACCGCACTTCGTGTGGGCCGCTGGCTATTCAGGCGGAGCCTCTCCTCATTAAGCCGGCGGATAAGCCCCTCAAGCGTTCTCTCTTCAAACTGTCAAACCAAGCTCGCTCGTGCCGTGCGCTACTCTTTTATTGATGCGCACGGATACCCTCCAGCAGGTCTAGCTTCGCTTCTGAAATACTGTCTGGCGCCAATGAATGGCTGTTCAAATTCGTTCTTTCAGTGGGTGATATGGCAGAAGCGAGGTATGCTCATTTGTCGAAATACCAATTGTTCTCTCGCAATTCGGCGATCTTATGGAAGACGGGAACACATCGAATTGGTCACTCAGGTCTTGGGTCTGTGGCGGGGTGGCCGCGTTGTCGGTCAGTATGGCCTTTTGCTTGGGCCTCTTCGACACGCCTGACCGTTGGATCTACCAGGAGATTATCGCCGTACTTGAGATCGAACCGATCGTGTATTTCAGCAATGGGCTCGTTACTAACACATCTGCGCAGCTGACACACGAATCCCATTCCACACCCTCATTCCTGTCCATTGCGCTGATTGTTGCCGCCGCTGTGTGCGCCGTGAGGATTACCACATCCCTTCGTTTGGTCCCTGCACTTGGACTGATGATCGGACTAGCCGTGTGTTACGAGGTAATAGCCTTTCTGGCAAGCCTCGCCACTCATCGACTGTTTGACCTGAGCGCCCTGCCTGCCGCTTTTTTGTTGGGCCATGCGATCACAATATCGGATGGTGTCTTCCGGGCTAGATGGCGTCGCCAATACATCCAGAAGAGATTGTCACGGCATGTCCCCTCCGATCTGGCCGAGGCGATCTGGCACCGCCGCGATCAGTTCCTGCGGGGTGGCCGCCTATCCTCGCAGGATTTGCCGGCCACAATCCTGTTCGCGGAGATGCGGGGATTTACGCGACATGCAGGAACGCCCAATGCGGAAACGCTTATGGAGTGGGTACGGCACTATCGAGAAACCATGGCCCGGCTGATCATAGAATATGGCGGAGTGGTTGAAGGGCATTATGGTGACGTGCTGAAGGTCACATTCGGCGTGCCAATTGCGCGTGAACGTTCAGACGAGGTTGGGCAAGATGCCTCCAAGGCGGTGTCTTGTGCCTTGGCTATGGGCGAAGCGCTGCAAGTGCTGAATCGGCAGTGGGAGGATCGAGGGGCTCCTGAAATCGTCATGCGGATCGGAATCGCGACCGGTGAGGTGACCGCTGTGTGCATCGGGCACACGCACTTATTGAAGTTTACGACCACGGGACACCCGGTGCGATCTGCTGCACACTTGGTGCGTGATCTACATGAATCGGATGATCCAACCGTGAGTCCCTGTTCTTGCCGGATTCTGATCGGCGCCGCCACGGCTTCGCATCTACGTGGGCGATTCCGACTCTATCCAAATCGAGTCGGTGATGGGGGGTCGCTACGGGTTTCTGAAGCAGTGTATCGGGTGTTCGGGAAACATGACCGGGCGATCTTCAGGAATCACACCGATCCGCGATCCTCCATGCGCGTACCGGTCATGATGGCTGTCACGGTCGCTTCTGAACCTACGGCAGTAGGCTTCACGACCAATATCAGCAGTGGAGGAATGGCACTTTGCCAACTTGCCCGCCCCTTGTCCATTGGGGCAACGACCATCCTGCAGCTTGAGGTCCCCGGTCATACCGGTCCACTCACAACAACGGGGACAGTAGTCTGGGCGGATCAAGACCAGGCTGGTATCGCGTTGAACGCTTTACCTCCATCCGATCAGGTGATGTGGGAATCGTTTCTGACCAGCCAAGCTGTAAAGCGGACTCTTTCGGTCGCATAATCAGCGCCATCTTCCGGTACCAAACCGCATCCTGCGTCATGATTTTTCGCTGGATACAACTCAAGACTTGCAAGCAGTCTTATGCCTACGACTGGGCCATAAGCATGATAAGCCATTGATAGTACATAATATATTGGCCAACATTTGCGCCACCCTCTTATGATAGGCTAAACCACCCGGTAGGATCCACGAGGAAGGCAATGGCCACTATCATCAAAGAGAAAAAAAGGTTGTTGCGAATTCCTTCCAGGGTCGTGTTGCCATTCGGCTATCAGATCTCCGTCAGGCAATTGTCTGACGCGGAGATGGATAAGCGGGATGAGAACGCTGATGGAATCTGGGACGATGCCACGAAGACCATCTATCTTCGCAAACGGCTTCCTGTCACTCGCCGTCGTTATATCCTTGCCCATGAACTCGGTCATGCGTGGCTGGACTGGCAGCATCGCTACATGGACGATGGAAAAGCCACCATTTGATCGCTCTGACCTGTCTTATTCTTAGCAAGCACTCGTTATACGAGTGTGAGGATGTACTCCCATTCAACGGGAGTCACCGGTTGCACCGATAGGCGCGACCCCTTTCGCAATAACACCATCCCTTTGAGCTTCGGTTCTTTGCGCAATTGATCCAACGAAACGGGCTGTGAAAACTTACGGATGTATTTGATATCCACCATATCCCATCTGGGACTGGATGGATCACTTTGAGGATCGTAGTGATGGTCCTTCTTGTCAAATTGTGTGGAATCGACATAGGCGGTTCTGACGACCTCAGCAATGCCCACAACCGCAGGCGGATCCGCGTTGCTGTGGTAGAACAGCACCCGATCACCAATGGCCATTGACCGCATGAAGTTACGCGCCTGATAGTTACGCACGCCATCCCAACAGGTTGTTTGCTGAGACGCCTGTATCAAATCATCGATGGAAAATGAGGACGGCTCTGATTTCATCAGCCAATAGCGTCTCTGCTGCGGCATCTCAACCCATCCTTTCTGGTTCGGTTCATAGCGCCTCTCCGCAAAACTAGCAGGAGAGCCTGCTGCGGATGGATCAATTTCTCTCGCGTGAACGGGACTCGATGAAATCGATCAACGCCCTATAGGTCAGCTCTCTGATCCGAGCCTTGCCCGCATGGTGCTGGTCAATATTGCCTTCGAGCCAGACTCGTTCGGACAGGTGCGAGGCGGCTTCGTTGCATAGGGTCCACATTCGATGGAGAAAGTCCTCCGACAGGCCGACTTGGACTCCCTCGGATTCGATCCGGTCATCCAGTAACGCGAGCAAATCGGAAATGGCCTGATCGGGCCGATAGGGCGCGGTGCTGAATCCGAACTGCTCATGCGCGCGAGTCTCCTGCGCGGCTTGATCAACGAGATCCCGCATGTATTCCTTGAGCAATCCGATGACATGGCCTGACAGAATGATGGGTGAATCCATCGTCTATTATCGAACTTCTCAGGGAGAGGAGCAAGATTCTCAGATGTAAGACCTCGATTGACCCGCCTATAAAGCCTTCTCTATGATGAGGCTCTCTGTGTATGAGCCGAGGAACGATGTCGTGACGCCTCACTCGTCTGAGCGCTGTGAAATCGCGCTCAACACGCCCGCTGGCCGCGTGACAACAGCGGTCGATGTACCAACCGCGTTGGTGCCTGTGACGGCCATCGTCCCCTTAATGAGGCGATTGGGAGAAGAGGCCCACGCACTTGAGGAAGCAAGGAGCTTAGAGTCAGGACAAGCTCGCTCGTGTCACAGAAGTTGCGCGGCTTGTTGTCGCATGCTGGTGCCACTCTCTCCACCGGAAGCCTTCTCGCTCAGGGAATTCGTTCGGTCCTTGCCACGCGAAGAACAGGAGCGCATCGCCGCACGATTGGCCCACACCAAATCCGTCCTGCTCACACATAGACTCTGGAATCAGCTCGAGGCGCTTGCCGAGTCTTCACAGTCACCTGACGACGACATGTTGGAGCCCATCAATCAAGCCTATTATGCCCTGCGGATACCCTGTCCGTTTCTTGAGAACGACCTTTGTTCCATTTACGACGAGCGCCCGGCAGCCTGCCGAGAATTGCTGGTCACGTCACCCGCTGAACAGTGTCAAGACATGGCGCAGAACCCGATCGTACCAATCCCCGCGCCGGTGCGGATCGGCCCGATCTTGGGGCTTTTGTGGGGAGAACTCACGAAGACACCGCCCCGGCTGATTCCGCTGCCCATTGCGCTCGACTGGGCAGAACGGCATCAGAACGAGAATCACCAGACCTGGCAAGGGACTCAGTTGCTTGATACAGCCCTCGACAAGGTCTGGCGGTTCTTAAGCCAAACGTTTCAACAAGGTGGGAATACACCACCGCCCAATGAGCCGCCGGTGTAAATCAGAGGAGAGGAGACCAGTTGATGCAGAAGCCTGTCATCGTGTGTTTAGATCTGGAAGGAGTGTTGGTCCCGGAGATTTGGATCAACGTCGCACTGAAGACCGGAATCGAGGAGCTGAAAGTGACGACGCGGGAGATGCCGGATTATGACAAACTCATGAAACAGCGGCTGGCAATTTTGGATAGGAACCAGTTGAAGATCGCCGATATTCAAGAGGTGATCGGCAAGATGGGGCCATTGGAGGGCGCGATGGAGTTTGTGCAGTGGCTCCGGGAACGATGCCAAGTCGTCATTTTGTCGGACACGTTCTACCAGTTTGCGCTGCCGCTCATGCGGCAGTTGAGTTTTCCCACAATTTTCTGCAACCAATTAGAAATTGACGGAACCGGGCGCATTGTCAATTATCATATGCGGATGCAGAACCAGAAGAAACATTCCGTGGCCGCCTTCAAGTCGCTGAACTTTTTTACGATGGCGGCTGGCGATGCCTACAATGATACTGCCATGCTGGGTGAGGCGGATGTCGGCTACTTTTTCAGGCCGCCAGATCATCTCCCCAAAGAATTTCCTCAGTTTCCGGTCACGCAGACGTACAGCGAGCTTCAAGAACGGTTCAGGAAGGCCGGGAATTTCCGCTAGCGGGTGGTCTGACGCGTTTTCCAGTCTCGGCTAGAAGTTCAGCCAGAATTGCGCATAGGCCCATGTCTGGTCTTTAGACGTTCCGAGATTCTCACGAATATAGGGACCGGTGAAGAGATAGGCGAAAGATGTCTGAAAGGCGAGTTTCCCGTCCATAAACATGTGGGTCCAGGTGAAGTCCAGCTCGTCTCCAACGTGATTCGTCGTATTGTTCACCTTCGAAAAGACATACACGCCTTGGCTAGCCCGATACCAGTTGTCTCGGGCGTTGGCAAGATTGATGTTGGTATACCAAACCTCGATGTGATCGTCCCTGGTCGGCCGGGCTTGAAAATTGGCTGACCAGGTGAGGGTATTCTTCCAACCCTGGACGTCCATGTATCCCATGTGAATGTGATTGGTCGGGTAGAGATTTTCGAAGGTGTTCGCGGTACTACATGTACCATAGGCAGCGTCCAGCGTGCAGTTGGCGCGACCGTCACCGGAGGCATAGTCGAAATTCAATGCAATGCGTGGTTTCCACGCCAGGTCATAAAAGGTATAGCCAATCCAGTTTCTGGTGGCCCATGCATTGATGTGGAGACACTTGTCTTGCGTGCCGGGAAGGCCGCACGGGCTGGATGTGGCCGTGGTACTACCCATTTGGCCAAATTGATAGACCACTTCGTTGGAAATATCGAGCCCACCTTTCTTGATAGCAATCCGGTTTCCAAGCACGTGCCGGGTCTGATTGCCATGCTTCGGCGTACCCAGGCCTTGATTGTTGTTGTTATCTGCGCCGAGGTTGTTCTTGTAATAGATGTAGAAGGGTTCGATCAGAGACCAGGGAACCGCCTTGATCTGGTTATAGAGGACAAGCATGTCGACGTCCCCGTGGGCATTGTTCGCCTGGCCTGATACGGGCTGGCCAAGGGGGTTGACATTGGGCCCACCGCTGCCGAGCGCTGCACCCTGCGCCAGATCCGTTTCGGTGAGCCTGAACCATCCCAGCGAGGTATCCATAAATTTGGTGCTGTAGTTGGTCATGATCCCATCGAAGGAAAAGCCGGTGTTGGCCCAGTCGAAGTGGCCGAGGAGACTCTGATCGCCGAAAACGAGGTATTGCCTGCCGGCCTTGATACCGAGGCCTTGGATACCGGCAAAGTTACGAACCAACATGTACCCTGCGCGGATGCCGAGGGAACAGGCTGTTCTGTTATTGATCAGAGCCGGCGCGCATGTGTGGTTGATCGGGTCGCCATTGCCTCCCCAGGTGCGCGAATCAATGAATTCGAGATAAAAGGTGACATTCGGAGAGAGGTCATACCCGATGCCCAACCGTGTCATCTGTTGAACAAAGGAATCATTGGCTTGGCCATCGAAACGATTGGCACTTCCCAGCGGGGCGTTACAATTACCGCCATTTCCGATTCCGCTTCCGAAACAGAGATTGTTTCGGTATTCCGGCCGGACACGCAGATCGGCGCGGATCCAGAGATTCTTGACGTCGAAATTCCTGCCGATCTTGGGATCAAAGAGCTCGTATTGCTCCTTGAGAGGAATGCCGCGGCCGATGACGATGATATTGGTAATGCGTTCTCCCTCCGGTATTTCAAGGGCCGCGTGAACCAGTGGGACCGGCGCAAAGAATATCGTCAGGATCAATGCAGCGGCCCATACGCGGGCGAACAGTCGAACGGGTTTCATCCATGGAGCGGGGTCTGTGAACATGAGTCTCTGTCCTTGGCTGTGAAGATCTACGAAAGCAGGAAGGTCACACAACGAGACTTTCCGTGGTCTGCCCATCTCCGGTTGTGAGGGAAGCATCACGAGCCACGGTCAGACCTGGCCTGTCTGGCTGCTGGATTTGTCCTCGGGCTGGCTGGTTGCGGCAGTGATTTGTTCTTCGGTTTCTTTCATGGACGCCTGGAAATCTTGTTCGGCCATTTTGACTTCCTGTTGAATCATATTGAGCTCAGGCTCGACGGTTTTTCGAAGATCTTCGGCCGCATCTTTGAATCCTTTGAACGCCTTGCCGACCTGTCGTCCGACTTCCGGCAACTGTTTGGGGCCAAACAGAAGAAAGGCGATCACGAGAATGATGAGTATTTCGCCTGCGCCCAGTCCAAACATGGTGTGCAATCGGTTTGTGCGTTCGATGCGGGCGATGTCCTGTGCCCGAATCGTCACGCAATGTACAGGGCCTTACCCTTGTTTAACGTGCCCGGATGGTGCGGCCTGCGCGGCTGATGGGGGCGTCGTTCCCGGTTGTGCTGTGACCTGCGCGGATGCGGTGGCCTGGGCTGGTTGAGGTTGGTCCGACGGTGTGACGTCGATGGCATCAGCCTCATGAACCGTCTTCTTAAATCCTTTGATGGCTTTCCCGAGACCTTCACCCAGCTGAGGGAGTTTGCCTGCGCCGAAAATGATCAAGACAATGATCAAGATCAGCATCAATTCCATCCATCCAAATGAACCGAACATGGAACACCTCGAAGAGTGCGATCAAGGAGCTCTAAGACCTGTCTATAGCCACTCGGGAGGCTATACGAAGATCCGGCACCAAGTCAAGGGAAGGAGCCGCACAGAGGAAAATTAACGCGTACCTTGGAGAGGTCAGAATGGCTGAATAATGCCACCCCCCAAGACCTTATCGTCGGAGTAGAACACCGCGGACTGTCCGGGGCTAAGCGCCCGCTGAGGCTCATGGAATTGGATCCGGAGAGCGGTGTGGTCAATGGGTTGGAGGGTTGCATTCACCGCCGGTGTGGCATACCGGACCTTCACCATGACCTCGGTCTGCTTATGAAGCAATGACGAGGTGAAAATATTGAGTTCTCCAACTTCACAGCAGTCTCGGTAGAGCGCTTCTTCTGGACCGAGGACGACGGTATTGGTCGAGGGCTGAACATGCTGAACATACAGACGGCGGCCTGACGCAACACGGAGCCCGCGTCGTTGTCCTGGGGTATAAAACGCGATCCCCTCATGCTGGCCCAGGGGAGCGCCGGTTTCATCAATGAAGGTACCCGGCTTTTTAGCTTCGGGAGTTTCCTTCTCAATGAACGTGCGATAGTCGCCGTGGCTGACAAAGCAAATTTCCTGGCTTTCCTTCAGCTCATCAACGGGCAGGCCCAACGCCTCAGCCTCGTGCCAGACTTCCGATTTCTGCATGCTGCCCACCGGGAAGAGAAGCCGCGGGAGCCAGGCAGGGTTGAGCCGGTATAAGAAATAGCTCTGATCCTTCTTCAGATCGGTGGACCGGCGAAGGACCAGGCCTTCGTGACCGGAGTGCACACGGACGTAGTGACCCGTTGCGACGTGATGAATCCCCCGGGACCCCGCCAGTGCGATAAGGCCGTGAATCTTGACGCGCTCATTGCAGCGTACGCAAGGATTGGGTGTAATGCCCTGGGCATAGCTGTGAAGAAAGTCATCGATCACCCCTTTTCGAAAGGATTCACGGGTGTCAATGACCTCATAGGGGATATCGAGAGTCTTGGCAACATGTTTGGCGATCCCGACCTTGCAGCAACCGCGCTCCTGCCATTTCTTGGATACGGCGACTGACTCATCTTCATGCTCCCAGACCTGGAGTGTCACGCCACGGACATCATAGCCTTGGCGAACAAGCAATGCCGCAGCAACGGAGCTGTCAACTCCGCCGCTCATGCCGAGCAGAACGGTAGGTCGGTTCATAGAAGGAGGCATTGTACCGGGTGCAGCGTCAATCAGCTAGAGGTCTGCGGCACGAATTTTCACGCGATGAGGGGCAAGATCGTCAATGGGCTTGTTGGAGGTGGGCTGATCATCGACCCACTTGTGGGCACCCATGTCGCACATGCCGTGGAAATGGGATCCGGTTTCGATGGAAATTGAAGGAGTGCGAATATCGCCGATCACGATGCCTGGCTTGAGAATTTGAATTTGCTCGACGGCTGTTACAGTTCCGTTGATCTTCCCGCTGGTCATGACTGTGCCCGCTGACACGATGCCTTTGATCACCGCATGCTCGCCGACGATCAAGACGCCTGACGTATGGATTTCGCCTTCAAGACGGCCGTCAACACGGATGGTTCCATTAAAGCGGATAGTGCCCTTGAAGTCTGAGCTCTTTCCGAGAAAGGTCACATTCTCGTGATCGCCTTCAGGGTGAGCACCTTTTTCCCCCATGGCCCACATCAGTCGGTCATGCTCCTTTCACAAGGTCTTCGCACACCGTCCCCGAGTCCTCTTCGTCCGGCCAGTCGCGCGAACGACTCCCACAGGTACAAACACCTAGGAATAATTTCTTCGCCGTGGAACGATTGATTCTCCACCCACAGCGACGCGAACCCTTCATGTGCAACACGAGGGCTACAAGACTCGATTTTACGAGCTGGGCGTCATTTCGATTGTGCCGTTGAACAGGACTCCCTCCTCAATCGACAGCATCGGTGCCTTTACGCCTCCGTTGAGGACCGCTGGAGCCCGCAGCCTGATCTTTTCCGTTGCGGTGACGTCTCCGGTAATTTTACCTTTACACACCACAGTTCCTGCGGTGACTTTTGCCTTGAGGACAACTTCTTCTCCGACCAAGAGGATACCATCGGTCTGAACTTCGCCCTCAAGCGAACCATCAATTCGAACCGTTCCGTTATAGATAATCGTTCCTTTGAAGTCGACACCCTTTCCGATGAATGCATCGACATCCGGTGTCGATTCCAGCTTTGACGGTACCGAACTCATCACTGCCCCCCCCCTCAGCTTCATCGAATACGGCACGAACCCCGTCCTGTTTATCCGGTTTCCACATGTGGTCACCCTCCTCGCTCTAGCTTTCAAGATGATGGTGCACGCTACATTCTTGTGTACATCGTATATCGTCGCTTCGTGAAGCAATTGTAGCGTCAATGAAGAAAAAATCAACCTCTATGTTGGTTAATGGTGTTGACCGGACTCACTGGTAAGGCTAGCCCTCACGCAAGTAACTGTTCGAGAACACCCTCTAGCTCTTGGGCAGAGAAATAATGGAGGATGATTTTCCCGCCTCGCCTCTTGGGGTGAATGGTCACTTTCGTCCCGAATCGCTTCTGCAATCGTTCCTCAAGCGCGTAACACTCTGAATTTCGGACCAACACTCGATGACGTTTCTTTCCAACTACTGAAGAATGAACGAGTTTTTCTGTTTCTCGCACAGAAAGTCCTTGAGATGCCACGATCTTTGAAACCCGCATCTGACTTTCAGGGGATTCGAGACCAAGAAGGGCTTTTGCGTGTCCCGCTGACAATGTTCCAACCTCTACTAACTCTTGCACTTCCGGGTGAAGCTGTGTCAGACGAACAATATTGGCTACGGAAGATCGGTCGCACCCAACTCGCTGTGCAATGATGTCTTGTGTCAGACCAAATTCGTTCATCATCCGTGAATAGGCTCTCGCGGTTTCCATAGGATTGAGATCTTCACGCTGAAGATTTTCGACCATGGCGATCAACAGAGCCTCTTGATCACCGCAATTTCTAATCACTGCCTGAATGGTCTTAAGCCCTGCTTCTTTTGAAGCGCGCCACCGCCGTTCACCCGCGATCAGCTCATAGATCCCATCTCCCTTGCGGCGCACCATGATCGGCTGCAGAACGCCGCTTTCCTTGATAGACGCAGTCAGTTCCGCTAACTCTCCTGGAGCAAAATTCTGCCGAGGCTGGTACCGATTGGGAACAATATCCTCAATCTTGATGTGCTGGACATCTCCTGATTCCACCGTCTGGCTCACAACCGCAGACGGCAAGAGAGCATCAAGTCCTTTACCGAGCGCTTTCTTTTCCATGGTTTAGAAACTCCTTTGCTAAGGCAACATAGGCCTGCGAGCCAGCTGATGCCGCGTTATACAAGAGGCAGGGACGTCCATAACTTGGGGCTTCTGCCAATGCTACATTCCGAGGGATCATCGTCTTATAAACTTTGCTCGAGAAATGAGATCGTACTTGCTCTGACACCTGACGGGCCAAGGTATTGCGTGAGTCAAACATGGTCAATACAATCCCTTCGAGTTCAAGAGTAGGATTGAATGACTGGCGCACTCGATCCACACTTCCAAGGAGCCGCGTGAGACCTTCCATTGCGTAATATTCACATTGAACCGGAATGAGGACCGAATGAGCAGCTGTCAGAGCATTGATTGTCAGAATTCCCAGAGCAGGCGGGCAATCGACAAAGATAACATCATACTTTTCAGCTACCTCTCCAATTACATCTCGCAAGTGACTTTCACGCCCTGCAACGTTCACAAGTTCAATCTCCGCTCCGGCAAGATCCGCATTCGCCGGCAAGACCGAGAGGCCATGCACAGAAGTCTTCACCAAGGCATGCTCTGGCCTTCCACTCTTAATCAAGCAGTTATAAATAGTTTCCTTCAATGACCGAGGATCAATTCCTAATCCACTGGTCGCATTCCCTTGAGGGTCTAGATCTATCAAGAGGACGGACAGACCTTCCAACGCAACAGATGCCGCAAGATTGACTGCTGTCGTTGTTTTTCCTACCCCGCCTTTTTGATTCGCAACAGCAATGATTTTTTTCATGAGCAAGAATTTCTTCGATGTGATCGATGATGGTCAGTTCACTGTTCCACGTGGAACAGTGATACCTTCCTTCCCTGAAATTGATAAGACCGCGATTGATCTCTGGCCGAAATTCATAGGAAGATCAAAACTTTGCTCTGTTACCACAGACCAATGATGTGAAAGTTCTGATCGGTGGAGGGGATGGGCCAAGTAAAGGACGGCTCGTCCATGGTTAGTCAGAAGGCTTGGACCATTCTGTAACAGAACGTTGTATTTCAATGCTCGAGTCGTGACATAGTCGAATTGATGATCAACGTTATTGCGTCTCATAAATTGCTCAAGCGTCCCATAGAAAATCTTGATTCGTTCAAGCCTGAGCAACCCAACGATAAAATAGAGAAAAGATATTTTCTTCTGCACCGGTTCAATGAGAGTCACGTTCAAATCCTGCCTCACGAGCTTGAGGGGAATACCCGGAAACCCTGCTCCCGTTCCAACGTCGAGCAGGGTCGCTCCGTGCTGTATCTGCTCGATAGTCAAACAGGCAAACGAATCGACGAAGTGCTTGATGATGATTTCTTCTCCGGAATTGATACTGGTCAAGTTAATCGATCGATTCCATATCTGCAGCTCTTCAAGATAGACCATGAATTGTTTCAATTGTTCTGGCTTGAGATGAACACCAAGGCGTGCGGAGTAGGTGTCGAGTAGTGCGGAAAGGTGCGCATGTTGTTCCACGTGGAACAATTACGCGAATGCATCACTCAGGTCAAGAGGAACATTGTGAGATACGAAGGAAAAGTGGGATCGAATGCTAGCGAGTGACGTGCTGAGGAGGTTGCTGCCTATATTTTTCTAAGGCAACGAGAAGCAAGGATATCGCCGCAGGGGTCATACCGGATATCCTTGATGCCTGACCGATGGTTTCAGGTCTGACTTTATTAAATTTTTCCAGCACTTCTCGTGAAAATCCAGGAACAATATTGTAGTTGAACCCATCAGGAATGTACTTCTGCTCAAATTTCTTGAATTTACTGACCTGACTGAGTTGTCGCTTAATGTAGCCTTCGTACTTGATCTGAAGCTCAACCTCATCAACGACCTCAACGTCGTCGAGCGCATCGACTTCCAATGCTTGAAGCAGATCGTGATAGGTCGACTCCTGTCTTCGAAGAATGTGCGCGATTGTGTGCGATGAGGACATTCCTTGCAGATATGTGCCGTTCGTTCTTGCACGGACCGATGCTGTCAGTCTTGGTTTCATTCCATTGAGACGAGCAATTTCCTTTTCGATCGTGACCTTTTTCTCGATGAGTTTGTCATGGGCCCCATGACCCACCAATCCTACCTGATGGCCAATGTGCATGAGACGTAAATCCGCATTGCTATGGCGGAGCAGCAGCCTGTACTCCGCCCGCGAGGTAAACATTCGGTAGGGCTCATAGGCATCTTTCGTGATCAGATCATCGATCAAGACTCCAATATAGGCTTGAGATCGATCCAGCACCAATGGAGGTTGTTGTCGTATCTTCAGGACCGCGTTGATGCCGGCCATCAAGCCTTGTGCAGCGGCTTCCTCGTACCCGGACGTTCCATTGATCTGGCCGGCATGATACAGCCCTCTGACCAGCTTAGTTTCAAGGGTTTGCTGGAGTTGACGAGGAGGAAAATAATCATACTCGATCGCGTAACCGGGCTTGAGCATTGTGGCATGTTCTAATCCGGGGATGGTTTTGAGCAGCGCCGCTTGGACATCGACCGGCAGACTGGTGGAAATACCGTTTGGATAAAATTCGTGGACATCGAGTCCTTCCGGTTCAACAAAAATTTGATGCCGTTCTTTTTCAGCAAACCTGACGACCTTGTCCTCAATAGACGGACAATATCGTGGGCCTGCGGATTCGATCACGCCGCTATACAGCGGGGACCGGTCAAGATTCTGTCTGATGATGTCATGGGTCCGTTGATTCGTATAGGTCAGGTGGCAGAGGACCTGCCTGGTTTCGATTCGTGTCGTGCGATAGGAGAACGGAGGCGGCGGATCGTCACCAGGCTGAGGAATCATGACCGAGAAGTCGATCGTGTTCTTGTCCAGACGAGGCGGGGTCCCGGTTTTCAATCGTCCGACCTCGAATCCCAGATCACGCATGCAATCGGAGAGATGCTCCGCCGACGCTTCACCCGCTCGTCCGGCTGGAAAGTGACTGAGTCCGATATGGATAAGTCCCTTAAGAAATGTTCCCGATGTCAATACGACGGCTCTTGCCTCGATCCTCTCACCGGATCCCGTCACGATGCCGGTGACCGCTCCGCCGGACGTGAGCAGCCGATCGACGGTCCCTTCGGCAATAGTCAGATTGGGTTCTTGCCCAAGTGTCGCCTGCATGGCCGTGCGATACAGCGCCTTATCGCACTGGGCGCGCAGAGCCCGAACGGCAGGCCCTTTGCTCGTGTTGATGAAGCGGAACTGAATCCCGGCGCAATCCGTATTCCGCCCCATCTCGCCGCCGAGCGCGTCGATTTCCTTGACCAAATGCCCCTTGGCAATTCCTCCGACAGCGGGATTGCACGACATCTGGGCAATGCGGCTGGGGTCCATCGTCAGGAGCACCGTCCTCGCGCCCATGCGTGCCGCAGCCAGCGCGGCTTCACAGCCAGCGTGGCCACCGCCGACGACGATCACATCAAATTCCATGGTTCCTCATCCTTTGGTGCCACCTTACTTGCCGATGCAAAACTCTGAAAAAATCCGATGCAAGACGTCGTCGGACGTAATTACCCCCGTCACCTCGCCCAGAGCGTCGGCCGCACCCCGCAAGTCCATGGCGACAAATTCCGGCCCTGCCCCGTCGTGAATGGAGGTCAGGGCTTCTGCAAGCAAAGCGTCTGCTCGTTCAAGCGCATCACGATGCCGCATCTTCGTGATCGCCACCGACTCCGTGGGCTCCAACGTCTTCTGCGCCAGTTGCAACTGAATCGACGCACGCAATGCGTCCAATCCAACTCCGGTTCGCACGGATATGGGAATGACCGTCCCGCCCGTGCGTGTTTGTATCATCTTGACCAGATCCATCATCCGATCTGTATTCACCAAATCACTCTTATTGATCACGGTAATACCGCGCTGGTGTTCCGGGATACGACCGGTGTCCTCTGCACCGTATTCTTCGAATTCAGCCGCATCAAGCACGTGCAGAACCAGGTCCGCCTGCTCCAAGGCCGACCTGGTCCGTTTTATCCCTTCCAGCTCGACGACATCCGCAGTCTCCCTCAACCCCGCCGTATCCACCAACGTCATCATCATGCCCTTCCACACCACCGATCCCTCCAGCACATCTCGTGTCGTGCCGGGAATTTCCGTGACGATCGCCCGATCTTCTCCCAGGAATGAATTCAGCAAACTCGACTTTCCGACATTTGGGCGTCCGGCGATTACCACCCGTGCGCCTTCACGCAGACGTCTCCCATGCTCAGCTGCATCCAGCATGACCCGGATCGCGCGACGCGTATCTTGCAGCGACCCAGCCAACTCGGCCTGCGCAACGAACGAGAGATCTTCATCGCTAAAATCAATGCCCGCTTCCACCTGTGCCAAAAGCCCGACCAGATTCGCCCGCAACCGATCCACATGCCGGCCTAGCTCTCCTCTGAGGTGGCGTTGAGCCAGCTTTAGCGCTGCCTCGGACTTCGATCGGATGGTATCCAGTACCGCCTCGGCCTGTGACAAATCCAACCGCCCGTGTAGAAAGGCACGCTTCGTAAATTCTCCTGGCTGGGCCAATCTGGCGCCAGCTATGAGGCACGCCTGACATACCAAATCCAGCACCACACTCCCGCCGTGGCAATGAATTTCCACGCTATCTTCGGACGTAAACGAACGAGGCCCCTTCATAAACACCACGAGGCCTTCGTCAATGATTTCCCCCCCCGACGGGAGCTGGTGAGGACGGACGTTGTCTATCTGAGCCGAACGGCTGGGCAACACAATATCGGCGAGATGCAGGGTATGGGATGCCACGCTGCTCAGCGGTTGATTCGAACGCAACCGCACAATCTGTCCTGCAATGGAAAGTGAGAGAGAACCGCTGATCCGTACGATGCCGATGCCGCCTTCTCCGGCGGGAGTCGCGACCGCACAAATCGTGTCTTCAATAGCTCCATCCATAGCAGTGACACGCCGTATCCCGGCGGCCGGGGACGCCCGACACACCCCCGGCGCACACGTCTACGAACTTTTCTCAGGCACTTCAGCCGCTAGCAGTGGACGGCGATTGCGGAAGATAAACCGATCAGTGGCAAATTGCTGCACGATGCTCAAGACGTTATTGGTCAACCAATAGAGCACCAAGCCCGCGGGAAAATTGATGAATAGGAACGTCATCAAGGCCGGAAGCAGCAGCATGATTTTCGCCTGGGCCGGATCCATGGTGGTAGGCTGAATCTTCTGCATAATCAGCATGCTGACCCCCATGATGACCGGAAGAATGTAGTAGGGGTCCTGGACCGACAAATCGCTGATCCACAGTCCGAGCGGCGCCTGGCGCAGATCGATCGTCATATACAGGATATTGAACAGCGCCACAAACACCGGCATCTGTAAAATCATCGGGAGACAGCCCCCCACCGGATTCACTTTGTTATCCCGATAGACTTTGATGAGCTCCTTATTCAGGCGTTCGCGATCATCTTTGAACTTCTCCTGAAGCGCCAATACTTTTGGCTGGATTTCCTGCATCTGTTTCATCGACTTGTAGCTCTTGTACTGCAAGGGGATGAACAGCAGCTTGATCGCCACGGTCAAGAGAATGATCGTGACACCATAATTGTGCGTGTAGCCGTTGATCGAACGGAGCACGGAAAAAATCGGCTTGGCTACCGCCCTCACCATGTCCCAGCTCCCAAACAAGAACCAGCCGAAGTCGATCGTATCTTCCAATCCAATTCCCAAGCTCTCAAGGGTGTCATATTCCTTTGGTCCCGCGAAGAGCTGGAATGCGATCGGTGATCCAGCGGAATCAACCGGCATACGCACTGCCGTAGAGACGAGTTTCTCGCCTTCTTTTCTCGTCACCACGCCCACACCGTCTTTGGGAATGAGGACGGACATGAAATACTTGTCTTGTAACCCGCCCCATGTGACGGCCCCCTTGCGCTCGACCTCGGAATCAGGCACCTCTTTCTCAATCTTTCCATCCACACGGGAAGCAGGTCCGACCGAACCGATGAATCCTTCGCCCCATTCTACAATCCCAAAATTCGTACCCGTTCCGACTCTCACCGAGCCGGTCAGCCCGGTCGCCTTCACAGCCACATCAACGAGGTAGGTGTTTGCGTGGAAGGTCAGCTGCTTCTCAATCCGTACGCCAGACGACGGATTTTCATAGACAAAGGTCACCTGACCAGTAGGCTGGGCATCCGTCAGGGTCGTGAGCCCCTTCTCGACCCGATAGACTGCTTCACTCAGTTCTTTGGTAAGATCCAGATCCTCCGTCATAACCGTCAACGGCCCGGAGAACTTTCCTCCTTGCCGGACAAGCTCGACCGCGGGACGTTCCTCCGAACTTCCCCGATACCGTTTGAGCTCCCAATTCGTCAGCACCGCCCCACGAGACGAGAACTTGGCATGGTACAGAGCCGTATCCACCTCGACGATTTCCGCCGCTGATTTCGCCGAATCGCGAAGGGACGCACGTTCATTGGCGCCACTGGCCGGGGAATCAGAGGTACCTGCCGGGATAGGCTTGGACGCAGCCGATGACGGAGGGGCCGCCGGCTCGCTGGTCGCAGCAGGCACCGACTCCGTGGATGCTGGCTGATCAGGAAGCAGTCCCAGCTCCTTGAGCAGATACTCATACCCAAAGATAATCGTGAGCGAGAGGACCAGAAATAGGATAACGCGCTTTTCCATCAGCATACGAGCGACATGCTTTCGTTAAGACCGATCCATCGTTATTTCACCGGGTCTTCTCCACCCGGATGGAAGGGATGACACTTCAAAATCCTGACCATCGACAAGCCGAGTCCTTGCCATGCCCCATATCGTGAAATGGCATCCAGCGCATATTGCGAACAGGTCGGCTCGAATCGGCAGACACGCCCGAACATCGGGGAGATCATGAACCGATACCCGTGGATGAGCCACAGACAGAGCTGCCGCATCTCAACCTGACCTTGGACAGAGCAGATGTCCGCGTTGCAGCGAGGCCTCCCACACTTGCTTCAGTATTGCGTGCGGTTGGGCGATCGCTTCTCGCTTTGGAAACACGAGCAGCGCATGGCCGGGAACCAACTCGCGATGCACCTGCCTGACCAGATCGCGAAATACTCGCTTGGCGCGGTTACGACGCACTGCGTCACCGAAGCGTCTGCCCACCACGATCCCGACACGGCTGGGCTCGTCACCTACCCGATACGCCAACAAATTGAATAGTGCCGTTGACATCCGTCGACCATGGCGTTTAACCGCTTCAATGTCCCGGCTGGTCCGTAAGAAGATGCTCGGCTTCTTGTGGAGCTTTGGCATCACCGAAAAGACCGCCATCCTACAGCAGCCCTTCGTCCTTGGCTCCAGGAGCGAACGCTCATATCAGGTGGAGGCAATCCCAAGGCAGCGAAACGACACTGGAAGGCGCATTACATACGGTCGGGTGTCGGCCTGATGGGTTAAACCGTCAACCGCGCACGCCCTTTGGCGCGCCGGCGAGCTAAGACCCGGCGCCCATTCTTGGTGCTCATACGCTTTCGAAACCCGTGCTCGCGTTTCTTTTTCAAGTTCGACGGCTGTTGAAATGTAAATGACACAGTATTCCTCCCCCAACAAAGGATCCAACCCTACAGGAGCGGCGTATTATAAGGGGGGTGTGGCAGCCTGTCAATTTGCCGGCCTTCGTCGATCTTGATTGGGAGTCAGCCAGATTAGACCAGGTTGCTGGAGCCAGGCCTTGTTTGAGGCAATTTGGCCCTTTCGCCTCCAGATCGCCACAGAATTTCAGGATTCCTAGTGCAATCCCGACTCACAAAGATTTACAATACTGCACCTTATCTGTAGAGAAGAACCGAGATTCTCTGGCATCGAGCTTGCTGGAGATCAGAGGTTCCTCATTGCCCATCCAGAACACTGAATGGAGATCGGTACCACATTGAATCGTTAGGGAGGACTCACGATGCAGCTCAGACAGATCACCGTACCCCTATCTTTGGCCATCCTCGTGGCCGTCGGCTGTGCCAAACCGCCTTCGGAGCAAATTGATGCGGCAGAGAAGGCTCTGAAAGAGGCGCAACAGAGCGGTGCTGCCACCTATAGCGCGGAAGAATACGCGAAGCTGGAAGGCAGTCTGACGGCCTTGAGAAAAGAAGTGACCGAGCAAGATGGAAAGCTTGCGCTCTTTCGAGATTACGGCAAGGTCGAACAACTTGCCGCCTCTGCGAAAACCGAGGGAGAACGTGTCCGGACCGACGCCGTGAAGAAGAAAGATGAGGCCAAAGCTGCGGCATTGCAGGCGCAGCAAGTCGCCCAAGAGGCTGTGAATTCCACCCTTGCGCTGGTGGGAAAAGCCCCGGTCGGTAAAGATCGTGCGGCGCTCGAGGCCATCAAGATGGACGTGGAGACGCTTAAGACATCTCTCGGCCAAATCCAGACGTCGATCGACAAGGAAGATTATCCGGCCGCACAGAGTCAATCCAAAGCGATTCATGAGAAGAGCCAGGCGGTGTCAGCTGAAATTCAGGGCGCGCTGGCCAAGGTCGGAAAACGAAAGTCCTCTGGGGCCAAGCGGTAGTTGGGGTAGAATGTCCGCGTGGTCACGACACTCACGATTCGAACATGGCTGGCTGGCGGTATCTCCATCCTGTTGCTGACCGGATGTGTGCCTGCCGTCCCGCCGGACTTGATTGCCGCAATCGAGGCTATTGATCAGGATTTGGTCGCCTTGCGGGCACCTGAAGCAGCGCCGGAAGATTATACCCGCTTTGCGAAACAGTGGGTCTCACTCAAATCCCGCGTGCAGACCGACGACGACCTGATCCGTTGGCCCTGGGAATCGAATGATCTTGAACACGAACTCCGTCAGCTGCATGGCGAGGGGTGGAACACCGTTTCCCGGCTCAATCGCCTGCAGACCACTCAACGGCAGCAGGCTGAGTCAGCGCTGAGTCGCCTGGAGGCACGGTTTCTCTCGATCAACTCACACGTTGAGTCAATCGAGGGACGCATGGCGCTGGGAGGCAAACCCGTGCACACGGACTTGCTGCTCAAACAAGCTCGCTTGTTTTTTGATCAGAAAGACTACGCGAGGGCGATTCACACCGCCGAGCAAGCCGGTCACGCCCTGGCAGCCCAGACCGCCGTGTTAACACAAGAACTGGGTCGATACGCCGACCATCAACAGGTCACCTCGTGGCAAGCCATCGCCAAACAAACGGTCGATTGGTCACGCGCACACCAGTCCACTGCGATTGTCGTCAGTAAGGCGGAGCGGGAACTGACCCTCTACAAGCACGGCCGCAAAGTGCTATCATACCCCGTCCGGTTGGGGTTCAACGGCATCAAGGCCAAACGATATCAAGGTGACGGCGCGACACCGGAAGGCCGGTACCGAGTCACCGACCTGCGAGGCGCGGGACAGACGCAGTTCTACCGTGCGCTTGTCTTGGATTACCCGAATGCGGAGGACCGCTGGCGCTTTCGCGTCGCCCAAAAGTTGGGAACGATCGCCTCGACTAGCCGTATCGGGGGCCAAATCGAGATTCATGGAAGAGAGAACGAGCTCATGGCCCAGACGTTGGGCTGCATCATGCTCGATAATGCCGACATGGCCAGTCTCTTCGCACAGGTCTCCACCGGCACACCGGTGGCAATCGTCGGAGCATTAACCAGAGAGAACGCCGTGGCATTGGCGTTGGCACAATTGGGCGACCACCACACAGACATGTGAGCGGACACCATGGCGAAATCTCTGGTTTCGGTCTCGACTCTGATTCTCGCCGGACTCCTGGTGACGGCCGTTCCTCAGAGCAGTCATACCGCGTTCCCGGTTGCTGACACGTTTTCGGTTCCAGCGCCGGATGAAGGACAGGACCGTCACCTGCAAAGCCTGCAAGCGAAGTATCGATCCCTCGCCGCGCAACTGTCCAAGCTCAAGCCGCACCAGCCGTATATCCTCGTGGACACGGCCAGAAATCATCTGTATGTCAAACGCCAAGACGAGATCGTCCTCGACGCCATTGCCTCGACCGGAAGCGGAACGATTCTGGACAAGCCGGGCGAAGGCCATGACCAGTGGATTTTCGATACGCCGCGTGGTGAGTTCTTCGTGCAATCAAAACTGACCAATCCGGCCTGGGTCAAGCCCGATTGGGCCTTTATCGAGGAAGGCCTCGAGGTTCCGAAAAACCAGGCCGACCGGGTTGAGCAGGGGGTGTTGGGAGAACATGCGCTGGGATTCGGGAAGGGCTATTTTATCCACGGGACGCTCTATACCCGTCTGCTCGGGAAAAATGTCACGCACGGTTGTATCCGGCTGAACGACGGCGATCTCAAGAGCGTCTATCAGTTCGCCCGAGTCGGGACCCCGATCATCATCTTCTAGCAGGATGCTGAAAAAGTCCGCCAGCGTCGTTCTCGCATCGCTCACAGGCTCAACGTACCGAAGTCGAACGAACGGTACCTATCCGCTCGCATTTGATCGAGGCGAGCGGGTCAAGCGAAGCTTGGTATGTACCTCCTCGCCTCTTCGCTCGCTGCGGCCGCGCCTGCGGAACGGCGCGTCTTGGCGCGCCGGGGTTGGGCGGGTGAGAACATTGGACTTTTTGAGCATCCTGTGGGCTTTCATGGATCAGACCGAGACCGTCCAGAGTCGCTTATGCTACCTGGGAAAATAGGTTGTCCCCGCAACCTGCTAATTACCTGGCGGCGCAGAACCCATCCATGATCCTCTGCGCGGTTCTTGTCCTCCTCCTGGCTTCGAGTCTCCCCGGGTACGCGGGGGAACCCGACGCCTTTCCCGGCCTCGACCTAAACCACCACGCTTCTGTCCAAGAAGCAACTCGCGTACTCGAAGAAGAAATCAAGCTGGCCGCTCGCCCGCAGACCTATCTCCTACTCGACCTCGTCACGCGCACCCTTCAGATCAAAGGCCGCGGGGTCGAGCTCCACCGCCTGACGATCACTGCATGGTCTGGAAAAGCCCTCCACGAATTGAAAGGCACCCATCGGTTGATCACACGCCCTCCGGTCCTCAGGCGAAAGATTGACCCGACTGCGGCGGTCGAGCAAGACCCGATTTCCCTCGCTGACATGCCGGTAGAGTACACACTGTCGTTTAGTCCGTCACTGTCCATTGACGTGACACCCCTCGCAGAGGAGCGCCCATTCCAATGGTTCAGGGCCAAGGGACAAATCTGGTGGCGGGATCTCAAAGAATCGTGGTCAACGGACCGTCCCGCTGCACCATCCCCTCATCTCAGTCTTGAGGTCTCCGCCGATCAGGCGCAATCCTTGGCCTGGTCGGTGGTCGATGGGATGGCTTTAGTCATTCGCCGACCGACCGATAAGAAATGAGTACCAGTAGGACCATCGTTGCCTTTTGGCCGCCTGGCTCATAACATACCGTACGTCCTACGCCCATCCGCTCAAGGGGGACTTCATGCCGACCATCTCATTGCGCGACACTCTGGCTTCGCCGCTGTTCCAATCCACCGTCGATTCAACGCTCGAGGCGTTAGCCAACGATCATGTCGTCCAACGGCTATGGGCCAAAGATTATCGACTGTGGAAGCCGGACCCCAAGGAAATTACCGACCGGCTCGGCTGGTTGACCGTGCAGGACCTCATGCGGGAACAGCTGGACTCTCTCCGGCGTTGTGTCGCGACGGCCAAGGCGATGTCCATCACGGACGTTGTGTTGCTCGGAATGGGCGGCAGCAGTCTGGGACCGGAAGTCCTCCGCACGTCGTTCCCCGCGCGTCAATCGTCCCCTCGATTTTGGGTGCTCGACTCCACCGTGCCGGGCTGGGTACGGGAGGTGACCAAGGCTATCAACCCTACTCGCACACTCTTCCTCGTGGCCAGTAAATCCGGAGGGACCATTGAAGTCCTGTCACTCTTCGCTCATTTTCGTAAGTTGATCGCCAAAGCAAAGATGAACCGCGGCGGCGATCAATTTGTCGCCATCACTGACCCCGGGACTGGCCTCGAGAAGATGGCTCGAGACGAGGGATTTGGGCAGATCTTCACCAACCCCGCCGACATCGGCGGCCGCTATTCCGTACTCTCTCTGTTCGGCCTCGTTCCCGCGGCGTTGCTGGGGGTCGATGTCCCTCGGTTGTTGAACCGGGCAGCCGGCATGGCAGAGCGATGTCAGACACAGACGCCCATTGAATCGAATCCGGGCGCCTACCTCGGCGCGGTGATGGGCAGTCTCGCCAAGATGGGACGAGACAAGGTCACGATCATAGCCTCGCCTGCACTGGCGACATTCGGTTTGTGGGTAGAACAACTCCTTGCCGAGAGTACCGGAAAGGAAGGAACCGGCCTCATTCCTGTTGCGCAAGAGCCGGTGCTGAATCCGCCGGCCTATGGAACCGACCGGTTGTTCGTGTATCTGCGCCTCAAAGGCGATACGAATACCACGCTCGACCGGCGCGTGCTGGCGCTCGCCAAGGCTCACCATCCGGTGCTTCAATTCGACTTGCGCGACCGGTATGACCTCGGGGCCGAGTTCTTCCGATGGGAATTCGCCACCGCCGTGGCCGGACACGTGCTCGGAATCCATCCCTTTGACCAACCGAATGTTCAAGAGAGCAAAGACAATACGAATCGTGTCTTGGGCCTGTTTCAGTCAACTGGGCGTCTCCCGGAATCGCAGAGCAGCAGTCCCTCCCAAGCGGCGCAAGAATTGGCATCCCGGCTTCAAGCCGGCGCCTACGTCTCGATCCTGGCCTATACCACCCCCTCGCGTCCCTTCGAAGCAGCCGTGCGTCGGCTCCGGGCTGCACTCATCTCCCGGCATCATGTGACCACGACGTTTGGCTATGGCCCACGCTACCTGCATTCCACCGGGCAACTTCATAAAGGCGGCCCCAATACCGGCGTCTTTCTGGAACTGGTCGATCGCATGACACCGGACCTGGCCATCCCTGGCAAGCCGTATTCATTCGGCATATTAGCCAACGCACAAGCCGCCGGAGATGTGGCGTCGCTTCAGACACATCACCGCCACGCAGTTCGTGTCCAGCTCGGATCGAATCAAGCCGCGACGGTGCAGGCCATCACGGTAGCGCTTGCACCAGCCCAGCGATCTCGCCGCCAAACCGCCGCCCCAACACGTCGCAGGACTGCTCGTCGCCGCCATGCCCGCCACGCCTGACATTCGCATCGCCCGCGAGGGTTCAGAATGGGCCCATGAGGCAGCGGCATTCGTCCATGCCGTCAGTGACGAAGCCATTGCGGCCCGCGGCCGGTGTCTTCTGGCACTGTCGGGTGGGTCGACTCCGAAAATCTTGTACCAGACCCTGGCATCGCCCGAATGGAACAAGCGATTCAACTGGTCACATATCTTTTTTCTCTTCGGCGACGAACGTTGTGTGCCGCCGCACCATCCGCAGAGTAATTTTGCCATGGCCCAGTCTGCACTATTTCAACCACTGGGTATTCATCCCAATCACGTATATCGAATGAACGGCGAACTCCCGGACCCCCTGGCCGCCGCGCAAGACTATGAACAGACGCTGCGCCAACTCACGCAGTGTGTCGCCCCGGACATGCCTCGGCTCGATCTCATTCTCCTTGGTCTTGGAGACGATGGGCACACGGCCTCGTTGTTTCCCGGAACCGCGGCGCTTCGGGACAGCACCAGAGCCGTGGCTGTAGGCCAGGCACCCACGGGTATCACCTCCCGCCTCACGCTGACCCTAGATGTGATCAACCGCGCAACTGTGGTACTGTTCCTCGTGTCCGGCATGGGGAAAGCCTCGATCGTGCGGGCGATCCTCGAACCCAGAAGCGAGGCGGATCGGATATTCCCGGCGTCCAGGGTGGCACCAGCAGAGGGCCGGCTGATCTGGATGCTCGATGATTCTGCGGCCGGTCAACTCACGGTTCGATACTGAGCAGTCGACAATACGATTCATGATTCTCGCGGGCGACATCGGCGGAACGAAAACGAACCTGGCCCTCTACGAATGGACCACGGAGCGAACGGAGCCACTCCGCCTGGAATCCTTTCATAGCCGCGACTACACCTCCCTCGAGGATATCCTCAGGGAATTCCTGAACCCACCCACACCGCCAGCAGCGATGTCCGACCCGGAATCAGCTGGATCCGAGGGCAGTCAGACAGACAGGCCCTCGCCGGAGCCTCTCACCCTAACTGCGGCCTGTTTCGGCATCGCGGGACCGGTGATTGATAACCACAGTCACACCACCAATCTTCCCTGGATCATTGACGGCCCTACCATCGCCAAACAGTTCGCGATTCCCCGCGTGCAGCTGCTCAATGATCTCGAAGCCACCGCCTATGGCGTCTTGTGGCTGAGGCCCGATGAGCTGGACGTGCTCAACCCTGGAAGTCCGCCGAAGAAGCGTCAAGCCCTGGCACTGATCGCCGCCGGAACGGGATTGGGTGAAGCGATTCTGTTTTGGGACGGGAAATCATACCGGCCGATGCCATCGGAGGGGGGTCATGCAGACTTTGCTCCCAACAATGATCAGGAAATCGACTTGCTTCGCTACCTGCGTGGCCAGTATCTTCATGTCAGTTACGAACGCGTGCTGTCCGGGCCGGGGTTGCACGCCATCTACGAGTATCTCCGTGACACCAAGAAAAACGAGCCGACGTGGCTGGCGGAGAAAATCAAGGCCGGCAATCCTGCGGCAGAAATTGCCGAGGCCGGTTTGACGGGACAGGCCGAGATTGCAAAACAGGCGTTGGATCTCTTTGCATCGATCTATGGAGCAGAAGCGGGCAACCTCGCGCTGAAGGCGCTCTCCTTGGACGGCATCTATATTGGCGGCGGGATCGCGCCCAAGCTTATTAAGAAGCTCCACGACGGCACCTTCATGAAAGCCTTCACCCACAAGGGGCGATACAAGCGCTTGATGACCGGCATGCCCGTCAAGGTCGTGATGAACCAACACACCGCCCTCCTAGGCGCGGCCTCCGTGGCCGGCGCTCTGTCTCAGGCACCAACCGCATGACACCGGCCGATCTCGACAGTTTGAAGAAGGCCGCCGCATTGAAGGCCGTGGAGTTCGTCCGCGAGGGCATGGTCGTGGGATTGGGGACCGGCTCGACCGCGAAGCACATGGTGGTCGCGTTGGGTGAAAAGATCCGTGCAGGCATGAGGCTGCGTGGGGTGCCGACTTCACAGGAAACTGCCGCGCTGGCGAGACAATCTGGCATTCCGCTCATCGATACGGAGAACCGCTGGGAAATCGATGTCGCCATCGACGGGGCCGACCAAGTCGATCCGGGATTCAACTTGATCAAAGGCGGAGGGGGCGCGCTGTTGAAAGAAAAGATCGTCGCCGCCTCGGCCAAGCAATTCATTGTGCTCGTCGATCACACGAAACAAGTTCCGGTGCTCGGCGGATCGTTCCCCTTGCCGATCGAAGTCATTCCCTTCGGTTGGGGCAGCACGGCGAGGGAAATCGAGCGCCTCACGAAGAGCCCGGTGGTGCTGCGTGAGCGGAACGGCGCGCCGTTTAAGACGGAAGCGGGCCATTTTATCGTCGACGTGCATCTGGCCCGAATCGAGCAACCAGCCGATCTGGAAGCCGTCTTGAATCACATTCCCGGGATTGTCGAAACGGGCCTTTTCGTGGGACGGACCGACATCCTGATCGTCGGCAAGGCCAACGGCACGGAAACTCTCCGTGCAAATAAGACATGACCGGCACAGACGATCCTTACCGGCTTCCTCGCCACGTCATCCCCACCCGATACGACATCCGACTTGAGCCGGATCTGGACAAGGCGCTGTTTCACGGCCAAGAGACCGTGACCGTGACCGTCGTGCAACCGACGACCGCCATCGTGATGAACGCAGCGGAGCTGTCGGTCATTCAGGCCTACCTGGAGAACGATCAGACACAACGGCTGGACGCGTCCATTGAATTGGACGAGGCGCTGCAACGATGCCGCCTCACCTTTGCCAAGTCCGTGACTCCGGGCCAATGGCACTTGACCATCGCGTTTCGCGGAACCCTGAACGACAAATTGCGCGGGTTCTATCGCAGTACGTACAAAGACGCGGCGGGCATGACGCAGACGTTGGCCGCCACGCAATTCGAAGCGACGGATGCGCGGCGGGCCTTTCCCTGTTGGGATGAACCGGACTTCAAGGCCATCTTTGCGACGACACTGGTGGTCGATCCCGACCTGACCGCCGTATCAAACACGTCCGTCATCTCAGAATCCGTCGAGCACGGCAAGAAAACTGTCCGCTTTGCCGACAGCATGACGATGTCGACGTACTTGGTCGCGTTCGTCGTTGGACGTCTGGAGGCAACCACGCCGAGGTTCGTCGGCAAAACACCGCTTCGACTCTGGACCGTGCCCGGCAAGCAATCCCTCACGGCATTCGGTCATGACATCGCGGCGGCCTCACTGGAGTTCTTCGAACGGTACTACGGCATTCCCTATCCCGGCGACAAGCTCGATCTGCTCGCGATTCCTGACTTTGCCTCCGGGGCCATGGAAAATCTCGGGGCCATTACCTTCCGGGAAACCGCACTGCTGGTCGATCCTCACGGCGGGACCCATAGTGAGCTCGAACGGGTCGCCGACGTCGTCGCCCACGAGAACGCGCACATGTGGTTCGGTGATCTGGTCACGATGTCCTGGTGGAACGGCTTGTGGCTCAACGAGGCCTTCGCCACCTTCATGGAAATGCTCGCTGTCGATGCCTGGAAGCCGGAATGGAAACGGTGGGACACGTTCAGCGTCGCTCGGGCCGTGGCGTTTTCCGTCGATGGGCTCTGGAGTACGAGGCCGATCGAGTATCCCGTTCGGGCGCCCAAGGACGCCGACGCGATGTTCGACGTCCTGACCTATGAAAAGGGTGCCTCGGTCCTCCGCATGTTGGAACAGCATATCGGACCGGACGTCTTTCGCGACGGCGTGCGCGACTATCTGAGGGCCCATGCCTACAGCAATGCGGATACGAAGGATCTGTGGGTAGCCCTGGGAAAGGCATCCCTGCAGCCGGTCCCTGAGTTGATGGACGGATGGATCTTCCAGCCCGGCTATCCCCTCGTGAGCGCGCGGCTCGCGGGAGATTTGGAGTTAGTGCTCACCCAAAGGCGGTTTGTCTATCTGTCAGGCTCCGAAGCCTCGGAGCAGCGGTGGCAGATTCCCGTACAACTCCGCATCGAGACAGGCCAGAAGCCTGAGTCGCGCCGACTCCTCCTCACAAAGGATGAAACGCGAGTCGCATTGCCACGAGATACTCGCCGGCTCCTGATCAACGAGGGAGGACATGGATTCTACCGGGTGCACTACGATGCCCCGCTGCTCCAACGACTGCTTGACGGCGGATTGCCCCGTCTGGCGCCGACCGAACGGTTCAACCTTGTCAGCGATGCCTGGGCAACGACCCTTGCCGGCCAAATGCCGCTTCCCGATTATCTTGGCCTCACCAGGCACTTTGCACACGAATCGGACAAGAATGTCTGGGCCGTGCTGCTGGACTCCCTATCCTTCCTCAATCGGATCATCACGGCGGATGAACGGCCTGCACTTGAGACCTTTGTTCGATCCCTTCTCACACCGACCGTCCAGAAACTCGGATGGGTGTCGCGCCCGGCCGACAGCGAACTTGTGCGGCAATTGCGAGGCGAGCTGATTGGCGCATTGGGCAGACTGGGCAACGATCAGAATGTTCAGAAACAAGCATCGGCGCACTACGAACAGTTCACACACAATCCGGCCGCCATCGATCCCAACATCGTGCCCGCACTGGTCGCCATTCTGGCTTATACCGGTGACGAGGCGCGTTACGATGAGTTCTCCGCCCGCTATAAAAAGGCGGAGACTCCGCAAGAGGAGCGGCGCTACCTCTTTTCCCTGGCAGCCTTTCAATCTCCCGACTTACTGGCCCGCACCTTGGCGCATACGATCGACGGAGAGATCCGCACGCAGGATGCGCCCTTCGTCGTCAGCGCCGGATTGGGCAATGTCTACGGGCGTGAGTTGGCCTGGGAGTTCGTCAAAAAGAATTGGGGGCAGATGGACCGCCTGTTCCCCAAACAAGGGTTGCGCCGTATGTGCGGTGGAATCACCAACCTGGCAACTCCTGAACTGGAACAAAACGTGCGAACCTTCTTCGCCTCGCACGAGATCGATCTGGGCGGCAAGACGCTGGAGCAATACCTTGAACAGCTGCGCATCGCCGTGGCATTCCGCGAGCGGGAATTGCCAAAGCTGACCGACCATCTGATCGCCTGATCCCACTCATGGATGGGCGCCAGCACGCTATTCATGCCGGAGGACAGAGAGGGGAGGCTGGCCGAGAATTCGGTAGGTACTGAGAAACCCCACCAGCATGGTCAGCGCGATCGTTGCGAGACATCCGACCGCCAATACCGGCGGCTGAAGACTCCACGACAGATCAAAGACTGTGGCGAGAACAGCCCACGACAAGGCACTGGCCAAGCCGCTGCCAAGTAACCCACCGATTGTGCCGAGGAAGGCATACTCCGCTGCAAAGCTGCAGGCAATCACACTACGCGTGGCTCCCATGGCTTTGAGAATCACTGATTCGTACAACCGGCGATAGCGCGTCGCGGCCAGCGCCGCCGCCATGACGAGGGCGCCCGACAACACACAGAACAGCGCGACGGCGCGAATGGCAAGCGACAGCCGATCCAGCATGCGCGCAAACCCATCGAGAACATCGCCGACATTGATAGCTGTCACGTTCGGAAATGACTCGACGACGGCCTCCTGCAATGCGATTTCCTCAGACGACGGAACATGCACCGTGGCCACATAGGTCATCGGGGCCCCATCGAGAGAACCCGGTGACAAAATCATGTAGAAGTTCGTCGAGAAGTTGCCCCAGTCTACTTTTCGGATACTGCTTACTTCTGTGGTAATCAATACACCTTGGACGTCGACTTCGATTGTATCGCCCACGGTCAAACCAAGAGATTTGGCGGCTTCTGCTTCGATCGACACCAGCGGTTTCGCAAACACTTGGCCCGGCTTCCACCATTGGCCTTCGACGACTTCGTTGTCTTTGGGCAGCGCGTCAAAAAAGGTGAGGACATACTCACGGGAGAGGTACCAATTCTTCCGTCGCTGGTCTTTTTCAACAGCTTGCTCTTTTCGAGCCTCCTCCTCGGATGTCGCTTCGAGCGTGATCGTCTTGCCGTTGAGAGCGGAAAGCCGTGACCGCACGAGCGGAATCAATGCTGGATTCTGGCCACCTCGACGCGTTCGCATCAGGCTGGCAAACCCTTCCCGTTGATCCGGCTGAATATCAATAAAGAAAAACGTCGGGGCATCTGTCGGACGATTGTCGCCCACCTGTCGGAGCAGCGACCGTTCGACTAGCGAGACGGTCACGACCACCATCACGCCAATGCCGATGGCGATGGTGATGCTCACCGCCTGGCTTCCCGGTCTCAGGATGTTGCCCAAGGCTTGGCGCAGGATGAGACTGCCTGGGCGTGGCCATCGGTTCAAGAAACGGACCATCATCCAGGCCGAAGTCCCTAAGAGAAACACCGCGGCCACAAACGCGCCGAGGAACATAAGCCCCACTCTCCATGACCCTGCCTGCCAGATAGATAACAGCGCCAGTCCCAGCCCGATGATAAGCAACAGGCCTCCCTTGACTCGATCCTTCGTCAAGCGTGTCACCCAGTTTCGCACAGTGTCGCCGCCTTCAGCGGATACAGGCGGCAGAACATCTCGCCGAAAAATCATGGCAGGCTTGATGTCGCGGATCGTGAGCAACGGCCAGAGCGTGAACAGCAAGGTCGACAGGAGGCCGAGCGCGACTCCCTTCGCCAGGGGGACGATCGCCGTGCCGCTCAGATCTGCCGTGAACCCCAATTGGTCGAGAAGATCCGAAGCCAGGAACCCCGCCACGACCCAGGGGAGTGCTTGCTGGAGAAGGATTCCGATGACCAAGCCGATCAGGCTCCCGGCCAAACCGAGCAACAATGCCTGCAACAGATACGTTCCGATCACCGTTGCCGAATCCGCCCCGGCCGTTTTTAGAATGGCGATCGTGTTCAATTTTTCCCGGACAAACGCGTGAATGGAGGTGGCGACTCCGAGTCCTCCGACGAACAGGGCCGTCAGTCCTATGAGGCCCAGATAGCGGGTGAGCTGTTCGAGGAATTGTTTGAGCTGCGGCTGCGCATCCCGGTATCCCGATACACGGGCTGATTCTGACGCCAGCCGCCCCCGCAGCTCGTACATGAGCGGCTCCGGAGGCATGGAGGCCGGGATTTTCACCAGATATCGTTCGCGGACCCTGCTCCCCGGTTGAATCAGCAGTGCTGCGCGAAGACCCTCTTGTGAGATCAGCACGCGGGGGCCAAGACTGAACGCATTGGCCGTCCGGTCCGGCTCGGTTCGGACGATACCCGTGATGATGAACAGACTTTGGCCAATCTTCAGGCGATCTCCAACAGCCAACTTCATGCGGATCAGTAGAGACTCTTGCACAACCGCGCCGTGGCACGAGGCGTCAGACGTGAAACGTGAAGCGTGAAGCGTCGTCGGAGAAGTCACGGGCGATGCTCCAGATCTTGAACAGACCGAAATGGAAGGGGTCAATAACTCCGGCAGCGGCCGGCTCGGCTCAACCTTCAGGGCACCGTACAGGGGATACCCAGACTCGACAGCCTTCAACTCGACAATCTGTGTCGGCTGGCCGCCCATGGGAATTTGCTCGGTCCGGGCCGCCATCGCCACCAGTTCGCTCACATGCGTGATGCTGAAGTCACGATTCGACAAGGATTCCAGCGCAGCCATACCTTGGGGGCCGATCGTGTGGGATAGTCGGATTTCGAGATCCCCGCCCAACAGGCCACGGGCTTCTCTCGTGACGGCCTGTTCCACGTTCGCCCCGAAGAGAGACACCGCAACCAATGCACCGACGCCCACGGCAATGCAGACCAAGAAATACAGAAAGTGCCGCCAGGCCGCTCGGGTCTCGCGCCAGGCCATGTTCAGCATGAACTGCGTCACGGACGCAGCTCGCCGGCAATGCTGCGGTCCGTGAGATCGGGCATGGAATCGGACTCTAGATGCCCATCGCGCATGGAGACAACCCGCTGCATGAGCGACGCCAAGGCGGCATCATGCGTGACGAGAACCAAGGTGGTGCCGTAGTCACGGTGCAGAGCCAAGAGGAGGTCGATCACGTGGGTGCCAGTCGTGCTGTCCAGATTACCCGTCGGTTCGTCGGCCAAGAGGATGGGTGGACGGCAGGCAAAGGCGCGCGCCACGGCCACCCGTTGCTGCTCTCCACCAGACAGCTGTACGGGATAATGTCCCGTGCGATCGGACAGTCCCACGGCTTCCAGCAATTCCGCGGCTCGCGCACCGGCTCTCCGCTCACCGCTCAGTTCTAGGGGAACCGCGACGTTTTCGATCGCCGTGAGGGTGGGAATCAAATGAAACGATTGGAACACGTATCCGACCTTCTCCCGTCGGAATCGGGCCATGCTACTTTCTGATAACGTGGTAATGTCCGTGCCGTCCAGCATGATGGATCCGGTCGTCGGACGATCGAGTCCGGCCATCAATCCCAGCAGGGTTGATTTACCGCTTCCTGACGGGCCGATAACCGCCACTGTCTGTTTGGCGGGAATCGACAACGAAATTCCTTCGAGGATTCTCACGGAGCGGCCGGCCGCCGCGAGCATCATCGACACGTCTGTCAATTTGATCATGAACAATTCACTCTCACCGACAGGAAGACACCTCGAATGGTATTATACTGTACCGGAGAAAGGGGCAAGGAAATTTGCGGCGTAACGGACCGCGATATCACTATCTGACTTATTGCTTGTCGGTGATCCTGACCGTGTTTGGTCTCCACACGGCCGGCGCCAATGAGTTGTCCGACTCGGCAGATACCAGGTCACGCATTGTGGCCTTTGGCGACAGCCTCACAGCAGGGCTCGGTGTCAACAGGGACGACGCCTACCCAGCCCAACTACAGCGCCGGCTGGATGAGCTCGACTATCGCTATCGAGTGATCAATGCGGGCGTCAGCGGCGAAACGACCGCCGGTGGCCTCCGCCGTACCCCCTGGGTACTCGGCAGCAAACCCGATGTGGTCATTCTTGAGCTGGGCGGGAATGACGGGCTCAGGGGGCTCAGCCTCGAACAAACGACGCACAACCTCAGCCGGATCATTGAGCAATTGCGACAGGCCAACACCACGGTCATCCTGGCCGGGATGAAACTGCCGCCGAATTATGGACAAGACTACATCAGAGGTTTCGAAGCCATCTATCCCAACCTCGCCAAGCACTACAACCTGGCCCTCATCCCGTTTTTCCTCGAGGGGGTCGCTGCGTTACCAGCGCTAAACCAGGCCGACGGTATTCACCCAACAAAGGAAGGCTATCGGATAGTCGTTGAACAGGTGCTCAACGTGCTTGGTCCGGTGCTTCGAGCCAGAGCCAGGAAATCTCAGGCTACTCATGGAGGCAGTTAACGGTCTCGCTCCCGGCCAGCCTATGGGAGGAATCCGAGATCTCCGAGGCGGGGGAAAAAAATCTTGGCCTGTTACGATTTTTTGAAGAAGGTGTCGTACACACCGTAGCCGAGAATCCCGGCGATCAGCACATAGTACAGGGCAGTAATTCCGCTGTAATCCGGAGGTCCTCCTTCGGCAGGAGCATTGGCCAATGCCGGCACGACCCCGGCGAGTAACGCGATTCCTGTCAGCACACCCGTCCGACCACTGAGTTTCTTCATAACCCTTCCTCCTCGAAGCAAGGTACGAAAACGAGGGTGGTATTGTACTGAAATTGATGGGCTTGGCGCAAGAGGCTGCTGCCGCGTAGAGCGACTCTGCGCTATTTGGACGGAAATTTTTTGGTGAGGCTGTTGAGCGCGTCAGTAACTTCCTTAAAGGACCCTGCCATCTTGTCGAGTTGGGTGCCCTTCTTGAGAAGCTCGCTCGCCACGGCCCGGAGCTGTCCGTCGAACTTGATGACTTCACCGGCGAGTCCGGCGGCATTGGTCAGCAGACCCGTATAGGCGGTGATTTCCCGCTGCTGCTCTTGCGCCATCTGTTGAGCCGCCTTGGTTTCTTGAATAGAGGCCTGGAGCTGTTGGGTGAGGCGCGCCGTATAGGCTTCGCGATCCTTCATCTCCGACTCCAGCGTGGCGTGGGCTTCTTCGCTTTGACGGAGCCGATCTTCCATGCCCTTGATCGCTTGAATCCATGTTGACACGTCCCCGGGACCCAAGGATGGAGACTCGGGAATCTCTGTTCCCTTGTCGATGGCGCTCATCGCCGGCCCCAACCATTCCACGAAGAGCATCACCTCACTGAGCTTCACATCGGGAGAAGCCGATGGGGAGGCCGCGTGCTTTCCATTAGCCGAGGAGTCTGCCGGCGATGACTGGGCCGCTTTGGCCGCCTGGGCCTTCTTAGCCTGCTGAGGTTGGACCCATCGGTGGTATTCCAGCAAGACCGCGATCGAGTGACGGCACATCGGATCTTCCGATAACGTGCACGAACATTTGGAAATAAGATGGCCCTCTTTCAAACGGACAGTCTGTTCATAAAGGCCGGAATTGCCGATAACGGCCGACGTGATTTGCGAATCATCGGCTTCCACGATGCGAGCACGGTTTTCCGCCACATACTGGCGGCCGATCCTGAAGGCGTTGGTTTCGACCACCGATTGAATCATCTGTGGATCTAACAGCCCCAACCGTTCAGCTCAGCGCTGCAGGCAATTTTGTTTTTCATCATCACGGGCTCCAGCTTGATAAGCGGTTCCTCAAGTGTGCCCCTCCGCTTCGCGACAGTCAAGTCCGGATCTGCATCATACCCCTTATACGGACGGGGGGAAAACCACCCACAATGACTACGTGACGAACGGGCTTATCGGCAGCGTTTTGGTGGGCCCTTCTGACTCATCGGAGTCAGCCAGATATAGTCCGCGATCTTCTCCCGTACCAATTCACGGATGTCCTCGATTCGGCTCTTGTCGAACGAAGTCATATAGATCGTCGTCTGCTTCACTTGGCCGGACACCCGTCTAGCGACCCGCATCGGCACGGGGAGACCGTACTGGATATGGCCCGCACCCGTATAGCTCACAATGACGCCGCGGGAGCTACTGGTCTGCCGGTGTAAGGCGTCCAACCCGGCCGTCAGGGTTTTGGCCATCCCTTCGTCTCGGACCATCGAGGCTTCGTACATGGTCCTGAACTGGTCTTCGGTTCCTCCTCCATGGCATTGCTGAAGCTGGTCAATGATACGCGCACGATAGGCGGGATCGTCGACAATCTCCTCTTGATCCAGCCCCCAGTGCGTCCATTCCTGCTCGTGACGGACCTGGTCCAGTCCGGCCTTGACGACCCGGCGGATGAAAGGCCTCGGAGGATTCATGGCCAGGATGGACAGATGTCGGTCGCGGGCAAACGCCACGAGGGGCTCATAGTCTTCAAACGCACCGCCCCAGTTCTGTGACCATTTGACCTGTTCAAGGAATTGGTTTCGCCCCAGCCGATCCTTCAAGACATACTCATCCAGGGCCGGCTGGCCGTCCCATCCGAACATCTCGATCCCAATTGTAGGCTGAAGATCGTGGGCCACCAGCCAGTTCAGGACTTTCAGGGCAGCTTCGATATGATATCGATTGTGGTGTTCTTCCCCCAAGTAGACCACGTCATACGTCGCCAGCTCGTTCAGCCATTCAGACGATGAGAGCACCCGGCCTGTGTGCGTGTCCACCACCTGCCATGGCTGCCATCCACTTTCTCCGCTGGCGTTGATCGATTGCGGATGATCCCACGCACAGCCGAAACTCAGCGTAAACAGCCAGGCAAGGAGTCCCAGCTGGATTGCAAGCCGGACGCTTGAGTTGCGTCGCCGAACGATCGTCCAGAGCAGGCTTCCCGTAGACATAGTCAACTCCTATCACACCGCTGAGAGACGGACAAGCTGCCTTGACGACGACGTTGACAGACCACTATTCTCCAACGATATTGAACGTGCCGTGGATTTGCCGCCAACCGCCGGATGGTCCGATGAGTGCCGATCCCTCCTCTCCCGCCGAATTCCGCCGTCGCGTCAGCCAGCGTGCGCGACAATCCTCCACGCAGTGGGAAGCCTCACGACTCCTGATCGAACGGGAGGAGTTTCCCGCCACCGTCACCCGGCTCCTCCATCGACTTCGGGAACAAGACCTTCCGACTGCGATCAAAGAACCGCTACTCAAGATCGTCGATCAGCCACAGGCACAACGGGTTCAGGACTTGGATGGTGAAGGGCTCAAGGCACTGACTGGGTATCCGCCAGCCAAGGCCCTGCGCGCCCTTTGTATCTTCTTTGATCTCGTTGCCACACCCGGCTCACAGTGGGCTATTCCTACTATCGCAAGTGAGGAAGTCGAACGCCTGATCCGCCGCACGACCAATCCATTCGATCTTCTGCATCTCGTCGAACCGGCATCCCTGTTGGACCTCGGTGCCGGCGATCTCTCTTTCGCCGGCGAGCTGGTTGAGCACTATGGTCCCGAACTCCGTCGGCAGCGCAAACAGCTGCTCCTGCATTGCATAGACCGGCTTGATCCCGGTTCAAAGCTCGGCTCCCCCCTCCATCCCAGCCCGGACAGACTGAAGAAGCTCCAGGAAAGCGAGAACGTCTCCTTTGCGTTCTATAGCAATCACGACATGTTCGACCTCCATCCACTAGATGAGCGTGGGATGCTGGCGAAGCGATACACGATTGCCACGTGCTGGGCACCGGCCACACCGACCTTTGCCTACGATCCGGCAAGACTTTCACAGCCAATCATTGATGAGGAGCTGCGCCGGACCATGGGCACGTCCAGACAGACCCGGTACCATGGTGAGCGGGCGCTCGAAGTGTTGCACGGAAACCGTGCCCTCCTCTTTCCACCCTGGAAGTTCGAGATCGTCGGCCCGCGAGCCCTTCTCAATCTTCTCGCGACGCGAGGCCTGCTGTGCGTCCTCGGAGCGGTCGATAACCAGGTATTTTGGGAACTCTTGGCTCAATTGCTTGAGGACCCACGCTACCGACCGCGAGACCGCTCCTTCACCGTCGGCAATCTTCCAGAGATCTTCGGCGACATCTATCTCGCGCTGAATCGTCTCCCGATCGGCGCTTCCATCAACCTTGCTGAACTGGGCACTCTCCGACACCCGGCTCCCGAGACAGAAGTTGCTGCCTCGCCGGACCTTACAGTCAGGACATTCCGGTACGTTCGGATCAGCCGAGGAGCAACCTTCCCAGATATGCCTGCCAGCCACACAGCAAGGCAGTTTCCCGCCATGGTGGAAGAGGTCGCTCCATGGTTCCTGACCCTGATCCCAGCCTAAGACCTGTTTGATGGCGCAAAAGGCCATTAAAATTGACCACCCTCTGACCCTTTGTTAGACTTCGACGGTGCTTTACCGGCAAACGCAATCCCCTGGCCATTTACAACGTCTATGATGAATTCCGCACAATCGATTCGAGCAATTCAAGAGAACATTTCGCGTGTGATCAAGGGAAAGCCGGAGGTCATCGAACTGACCGTCGTGGCGCTACTGGCCCGCGGCCATCTTCTCCTTGAAGACGTCCCGGGAGTAGGAAAAACCACGCTGGCTCATAGTCTTGCGCGATCGTTGGACTGCTCCTTCAAACGCATCCAGTTTACGAGCGATCTGCTGCCATCCGACATCGTCGGCGTGTCGATCTTCAATCGTCAAAAGCAAGCGTTCGAGTTCATGCCCGGCCCCATCTTCGCCAATATCGTGCTGGCCGACGAGATCAATCGGACGACCCCCAAGACCCAAAGCAGCCTCTTGGAGGCCATGAGCGAAGCGCAGATTTCCGTGGATAATCAAACCTACCCACTGAGTCAGCCGTTCATGGTGATCGCCACTCAGAATCCGGCGGAATACCACGGCACGTTTCCGCTTCCCGAATCGCAATTGGATCGATTTCTCATGCGGCTGCGCATCGGCTACCCGTCGCCTGATGAGGAAAAAAAGGTGCTCGATCGACCCCAGTCGCTGCATCCGGCCGAGGACCTTCAACCGGTGCTTGCCGCGCAAGATATGCTGGATCTGCAAGCGCAAGCCGATAACGTCTTCATGGACGAGAGCCTGACGGAATATCTCTTGTCCATTGTACAGGCCACGAGACAGTCCGAACTCTTATCGTTAGGGGTGAGCACGCGCGGCGCCTTGGCCTTGAGTCGGGCGGTCAAGGCCCTGGCGCTGGTGCGCGGCCGAAACTATTGCCTGCCTGACGACATCAAGGAACTTGCCCCGACGGTGCTCTCTCACCGCATCATGATGGCCCGCACACAAGGCCTCCGCCAGCGAAGCTTCGAGCAAGCCGAGCGGATTATCCAAGACTTGGTGGAATCAGTCCCTGTTCCCGTGTAGCCGCTCCTCATAACAGGCGGAAGGCCGAGTGAGTGACACATGCTGTCCAGGATTCGCATGATCGTTCGGCGTTTCACCTCTCACCGCTCAACCCGTCTGACATCCGAAGGTCTTCAGTTCTTGTTTTTCACCATGGCCGTGGGGATCGCCGCGATCAATACCGGGAACAACCTCTTCTATCTGTTGCTGTCGATGATGTTGAGCATCATCTTGGTCTCAGGGATCGTCGCGGAATATTGTCTGAGAGGGTTGGAATTCCACCGTCACCTGCCGGACGTGCTGTTCGCCAATGAACTGGCAACGGCGACCCTCGTAGTCAAAAACCGCAAAACCCGGTTTCCCAGCATCTCGCTGAATCTGTTCGATGTGTGTGACGGACAGGATATCGATCGAGGCCTGATCATCCGCGAATTGTCTCCCGGCGCCAGCACGCTGCTGTCGTATCCTCTTGTCGCGGCCCGCCGAGGCCAGCTTCGGCTGGACGGTGTCCGCGTAACCACGTCATTTCCGTTCGGCCTCTTTCTCAAGAAAGCCTATTTCCCCGTCCAAGGAGAGGTGGTCGTCTGCCCGGAAATCAGGCCTCTTGCGGATGAAATCCTACAAGACTTGCTGGCCGCCGGTCAGGAACACACGGCTCATCGAAAAGGCTACGGGAGCGACCTGTACAATCTGCGCCTCTACCAAGCCGGAGACGACTCGCGAGCGATTCATTGGGTAACGACGGCTAGAACGTCAAAACTGACCATTCGAGAAACTGAAGCGGAGAGTCAACGCCGGGCTTCGATCTATCTGTCGCTGCAGGCTCCTGAGAGCCACGGGACGGAGTTCGAGGAGGCCGTCACGTATACGGCGTCTCTGGTGCATCATTTGGCAATCCGTGGCTATCATCTGCAATTGACGACGGACTCGTCTCGCTCCTCTTTTGGGCAAGGCAACGCCCATCGTTTCGACCTTCTGCGCATGTTGGCCTTCTGCGAACAGCGCGAGCCGCATGCCGATATCAGGCCTGAAACCGAGTGGTTCACGGAGCCGCAGGACACCGAAAATAGTGGCGCACTGATTGTCGTGCGGCCGTGGCACGGGGCGGAGGTTCCACGCTCAGCCGGTCCCGCGCTGCTGATCGACCCCGAGACTTTCCTCGGAGCGACATATGCCATGTGATCAGGCCCTTCGGCTTACCTCAATCGGGTTGGCGTCCGTGTCGTTCATCGGGTTGGTCCTTGGGGCAAGCCTGCCTGGCTGGCTGATGTTTCTGACTGCGTCGGCGCTGATGGTTACCTTGCTGCGAACCGGACCCGTGAACGCGATCACCTCGGTCGTCCGGCCTGTTCCCTTGTCGGCCACCACCTGGAACATCCTTGTCCTCAGCGGTTTTCTCGGATTCTGGATCGACAGTTTGTGGATCTCAGGCGATCTCCTGGCATCCGGAATTCACTTTCTCTTGGTCCTCATGGTCATTAAGTTGTTCAATCTGCAACACCGGCGGGATTATGTGCATCTCTATGCTATCAGTCTGGTGGCGATTTTAGCGGCTGCGTCGCGTACGTCGGACCTCTGGTATGTTCCGGTCTTTCTCGCCTATCTGCTGGCCGGGGTCTGGACCCTTTTGCTCTTTCAGTTGACCAAAGACACCGCCGTTCCATCGGCTGACCTGCCACGGAGGCTTGAGCCGTTGGAGTCGTATAGCGGTGTGACTCCCAAATTGTTCTGGATGGCCAATGGCCTTGCCGCTGCGACCTTCGGCTTGACCCTGGTCATGTTCTTTGTCATCCCCCGGGTGAACGCCGGGTTGTATCAGAAGGGGTACGGCGAGAACGTCCGCACGTCAGGGTTCTCAGATACGGTGGACTTGGGATCCATCGGACCAATCAAACGTGATCGTAGTGTGGTCATGCGGGTCGAACTGCCGGATCGCCCGACGCATGAAGTGGGACACTTCTACGTGCGGGGCATGGCATTCGATCGCTACGACGGGCGATCGTGGGCCAATCAACTGGCCCACCGCCGGAATCTGAGCGAAGATTCTCCTGAGATGTTTACCCTTCGCGGAAGCAAGTCGCACCAACTGCTTTCGCGCGGAGCTGCGCTCCACCAACATATCCAGTTGGAACCTCTGGATACTCCCGTACTGTTCGCGGCACCCTTTGCGGAGTCCGTCCATGGCAAGTTTCCGGCTGTCCAATCGGATATCAACGGCGCCCTGTATCTGCCGTTCCCGAGTTCAACGCGCATCGAATACACCGCCGTCTCTCGACCCAACACGATATCGCCGGACGATTCGCGACCCCAGCCGATCACCTATCCAGAGTCGTTCCTCCGGCATTTCCTGCAAATGCCCGTGCAATCGGACCGGATCGCCAAGCTGGCTCGAGACATATCCGAGTCCAAACAGACCGTGTACGAAAAAGCGGTCGCGATCCAGGAGCATCTTTCACACAATTACCAGTACAGCCTCGATGCCCCGCTCGCCGCTCAAGCCCACCCGCTTGAGGAGTTTCTCTTTGTCAGGAAAACCGGCTACTGCGAACATTATGCGACGGCCATGGTGATGATGCTGCGGTCGGTCGGTGTTCCCGCCCGCCTGGTCACGGGTTTTCTGGCAACCGAGTGGAACGAGTATGGGAACTACTATGTCGTGAGGCAACAGGATGCCCATGCGTGGGTGGAGGTACATCTGCCACAATCCGGCTGGGTCATGATGGACCCCACACCGGCCGATGGTGACAGCCTTGCCGAGACGCTTCCGGCATGGCACAGGGTGCAAAGCTTGCTGGACAGTGCCCGACTTCGCTGGAACCGTTTCTTTGTACAATACAGTGCGGCCGACCAGCTTGCCGTTGTGCGTGATATCCAGACCGGGGGCGTGTCGGTTCGACTTTGGACGCTGGATTCCCTGGCCTCGTTCTTGAAACCACTGACGGCTGCGTTCGAGGCTGGCATGAGTCATTTGACCGGCGGCTATCTGACTCCTGTCGGAACGCTCGTTGCACTCCTGCTGGCGGGATGCGGCGCCATGGCCTGGCTGGTCTGGGCACGGCCGTGGAAGTGGCCGCGCCGCGCCGCGGGAGCAGCTGGTGACGAACAGGTGATCGTTCAACTCTACCGTCGTACGCTTCGCCAGCTCGAGCGAAGGGGGCTACGCAAGCCCGCCGCCATGCCCCCGCTCCAATTCATACGCATCATCCAAGAAGAATGGAGTACCGCGAGCACAGCCGTGGCATGCATCACAGAGCTCTATTGCCGCGCACGGTTCGGCCGCGTACCTCTCACAACAGAAGAACTTCACCATGCGCGAGAGACCTTCAAGCAATTGCGGTCATTGAGCCGTTCATAGGCCCACCTGACTCGCGGCGTTGCTCGTCCATTCTCCATCTGTTTCCAGACCACTCCCGTTCCCGTACATGACATAGTCCTCCTGTCCGAGATCGCAGGACGCACGGCTGGCTTGACCTCATCCTCGAATCTGCGTACAAGCAGATGCCATGAAGCTGGTCCAGAAACGATCGAAGAAGACGGGCCTGTCGCCCGGCACCCTGGTTCATATCGGCGAAAACCGGACCGAGACGGTCGAGATTGCCCTGTTCAACTATGCCGGCGCGCAATGCGACGAACGTACCGTCACGAATCCCGGCGAGCTCCAGCCGCCCTCGGACGAAACGGTGACGTGGATTAATGTCGGGGGTGTCCACAAAATCGATGTACTGGAGGCCTTTGGCAAGCAATTTGGTCTCCATCCTCTGCTCCTGGAGGACATTGCCAATACGGACCAACGGCCCAAGCTCGACGATTACGAGACCTACGTGTTTCTGGTGATCAAGATGCTGACTGTGACCGACCGGGGAGGCATTCTTGTCGAGCAGGTAAGTTTCGTGCTCGGACGCAATTATGTGCTGTCGTTTCAAGAAAATGGAACCGACGTCTTCCGTCCGGTGCGCGACCGCTTGCGCGCCGGCAAAGGCCGTCTCCGCCACCATGGCTCGGACTATCTGCTCTATGCGCTGGTGGACGCGGTCGTCGACCAGTACTTTGCCGTCCTGGAGTCGTTGGGCGAAAAGATCGAGTCGCTGCAAGAACGGGTGATGGCCGACCCGAAGCCCGATACGCTCAAGGACATCCATGCCCTGAAACGCCAATTATTATTTGTGCGCCGGGCCGTCTGGCCATTGCGGGAAGTGACCAACAGTTTGTCCCGCTCGGAGTGCCCCTACCTGCATGAACCCACGAAGGTCTTCTTCCGCGATGTCTACGATCATGTCATCCAGATCGTCGATACCATCGAGACGTTTCGCGAAATGCTGTCGGCGAGCCTGGATATCTATCTATCGAGCGTCAGCTATCGCCTGAACGCCGTCATGCGAGTGCTCACGGTGATTACCACGATCTTTATGCCGCTGAGTTTTATCGCGAGCATCTATGGCATGAACTTCGAACACATGCCGGAATTGAAGTGGCAATGGGGCTACCCCGTCGTGCTGGGTGTGATGGGCCTGGTGGCGGCGGGTATGTTGCTTGGCTTCCGACGGCGGAAGTGGCTGTAACAGGATGCTGAAAAAGCCCGCCAGCGTCGTTCTCGCATCGCTCAGAGACTTAACGTACGAAGTCGAACGAACGGTACCTATCCGCTCGCATTTGATCGAGGCGAGCGGGTCAAGCGAAGCTTGGTATGTACCTCCTCGCCTCATCGCTCGCTGCGGCCTTGCTGGACGGCCTTTTTGAACATCCTGGGTATTCTGCTGATCTACTCTCCTTGGACTTCCACCCGATCGACGAAGTACGTCGTTTCACCGAAGCAGGTAGTCGGGAGGTAGCGATATTCCTTGTAATGCAGAATGACGCGCTTGCCCAGCACGCGCGACAGTTCGTCGGCGACGCGGTCATCCCAGACGGTGAACCCCCAGAGGACCGGCGCCACGCCGGGCACCGTGGTCATGGCCAATTCACCTTCGTGTGTCTTGCACACCCAGCCTTTCCTGGAAAATTTCTGGATGTAGCCCGCGCGGTTCCCGTCCGAATAGGTCCAGTTGAACGCGACGGTCAGATAGGCGGCGGCGAGGAGGACGGCTACGGTCACAACCCATTTCATCATCAATCCCTATCGGGTTACCGCAGATCTGCGAAGAGCCACGGGGCGGCCGCTTTCTGGCGTTGCTCATAGGCGGTGATGGCGGCCTCGTGCTGGAGCGTGAGACCAATTGAGTCCAGCCCTCGATAGAGGCAATCTTTACGGAACGGATCGATGTCAAATCGATAGGCTGTTCCTCTCGGTGTCGTGACCGTTTGCCGGCCAAGATCCACCGTGAGTGTATACCCCATCGTTTGGGCTGCCTCATTCAGGAGGGACAGTACCTCGTCTCCCTTCAACACCACCGGTAAGATTCCGTTCTGGAAACAGTTGTTGTAAAAAATGTCGGCGAAGCTCGGAGCGATCACGCAACGGAACCCTTGATCGAGCAAGGCCCAGGGTGCATGCTCGCGGGACGAGCCACAGCCGAAATTATCGCGAGTCAACAAGATCGCGGCGCCCTGATAGCGGGCTTGATTCAAGAAAAACTCCGGATCGGGCGAGCCGTCCTTTCGTTTCCGCCAATCGAAAAACAGGCCGTCACGGAGGCCGGTTCGCTTGATCGTCTTCAGGAACTGTTTTGGAATGATTTGGTCCGTATCGACATTGACGCGATCGAGCGGGGCGACAAGACCAGTCAGCTGGGTAAAAGCTTGCATACTGTTTAATGATGAATGATGAATGGTGAATGGTCAGGACACATTAAACACTGAACATTCAACATCAAGCATTCACTCCCAATGTCTGATATCAACAAAATGTCCTTCGACCGCGGCGGCTACCGCCATGGCCGGTGACACAAGATGGGTCCGGCCGCCGGCTCCCTGACGTCCTTCAAAATTTCGATTGCTGGTGGAGGCGCACCGCTCACCCGGTTGGAGCACGTCCGCGTTCATCGCCAAACACATGCTGCAGCCAGCCTCGCGCCATTCGAAGCCGGCTTCGCGGAAGATCCGGTCGAGCCCTTCGGCCTCGGCTTGTTGCTTGACGAGCCCCGATCCGGGAACCACCATGGCATGCACCGTCTTGGCCACTTTCTTTCCCTTGGCAAACGTGGCGGCAAGACGGAGATCCTCGATTCTCGAGTTCGTGCACGAGCCGATAAAGACCTTGTCGATGGTGATCTCGGTCATCGGCATATTGGGAGTCAGGCCCATATATTCCAGGGCGCGCTCCGTCGCGTGCTTCGTTTTCTCATCCGGCATCGTTCTCGGATCCGGCACCCGCTGGTCGACACCGGCAACCATGCCAGGGCTGGTGCCCCAGCTGACTTGCGGAGCGATGTCTTCAGCCCGAAGAGTGATGGTCCTGTCATACGTGGCGTTCGCATCGGTCCTCAGCTGCTGCCACGCAAGCACCGCTTGCTCAAAGAGGTCGCCCTTTGGCGCGAGCGGGCGCCCCTTGATGTAGGCGATGGTCTTTTCATCGGGCGCCACCATGCCGGCGCGGGCGCCCCCCTCGATCGACATATTGCAGAGGGTCATGCGGCCTTCCATGCTCAAAGCGCGAATCGCCGAACCGGTGTATTCGATCACGTACCCCGTTCCCCCGGCGGTGCCGATCTGGCCGATGATGGCAAGGATGATGTCCTTGGCTGAACAGCGGTGCCCCAGGGTGCCGTCGACGCGGATTTCCATCGTCTTGGGCCGCTTTTGCACCAGACATTGCGTGGCCAGCACATGCTCGACTTCGCTCGTGCCAATGCCGAAGGCCAGTGCGCCGAACGCGCCGTGAGTCGAAGTGTGAGAATCGCCGCAGACAATGGTGGTGCCCGGCAACGTGAACCCTTGCTCCGGACCGATGACATGGACCACGCCCTGCCTGATATCGCTCATGCCGAACAGGGTGATCCCGAAATCCCGGCAATTTTCTTCCAGCGTGTGGATCTGCTTGGCGCTGATCTGGTCGGCAATCGGCAACGTCCGGTCGGTCGTCGGAACATTGTGGTCGGGCACCGCCAGCGTCGCGGCGGGCCGCCGAGGCCGGCGCCCGGCGAGTTTCAACCCTTCAAATGCTTGCGGTGACGTGACTTCGTGAACCAGCTGCCGGTCAATGTAGAGCAGCGTGGTGCCGTCCGGCTCTGCCCGGACGACATGGGACTCCCAAATTTTGTCGAACAACGTTGTGCCGGCCATGACACGCACTCCTTGGCATTCTCGCGCCGTGAAAGATGGGGAGGGTCATTATACATAGGCGGTCGGGTGCACGCCAGCAGGTTGAGCCGGTCGCCAGAGAGACACGAGCTTCAGGATCGGTCTTGTTCTGCCGATAAGCAAGGGATGGATAGACCGGCACTCAACCCTGATTCCATTGTCATCCCCCGATGGACCATCAAACGCGACACACGGTCGGTGGGGTGTGTCTTTTGCCATTCGATCATCGTCTGTGTCACAACCGACTCCAGACAACTGGCCTTCTGCTGTTGCCGCGTCGTGGACTATCGTATCCTGCCGGGAGAATACCCGCGGGTCACCGACGGTGGGAGGCGCTGACGATCCGCGACTCCTGTGGCTTGCATCCCATCACGGTCCGTGTTAGCACCATACCTGAACCAGTCTGTATAGCGATTCAACCCTTTCCAGGTACCGTGGCTTCTCCGATATGGGCTGATCCATCGGTGGTCGTGTGGACCCAGCATCTGCTCGATAGTTTTCACCATTGGACCAGTCGGGAGTTGCTTGACCGATCCGGATCGATCGCAGACCAGGCGCGCGCGTTGTTCGATGCGCCGTTCGTCGTCGTGTCGCATGGGACGGACCCAGACCCCATCTTGAATTACGGCAATCTCGCGGCACTCGAGCTCTGGGACATGACGTGGGAGCAATTGACGCAGACACCTTCACGACACACAGCCGAGCCGATGAATCAAGGGGAACGAGCGGCGATGTTGCAGCTTGCGGACCAGCAAGGTTGCTTCGAGGGCTATCGCGGCGTGAGAATTTCTTCGACGGGCCAAAGATTCCTCGTCGAAAACGCCACGGTCTGGAATGTCCTGAATCCATCCGGTCGCCGCATCGGCCAAGCGGCAACATTTTCACACTGGTCATTCCTGACGGAAGACTACCAACGCTCATAGGTCGAACCGGCTCTTTTCTTGCCTGGATCACCGTGCCATGTTATGACTTCCCCCTATGAAATATTCCTCCATGGCCCTTGTCGCCGTCATTGCGTGGTTGGCGGTTGCAGGATGCGCCACCCAGCCGCTCGTTCCCTCCTCGGTGACAGCTGATGAGCCGAAGCACGACCGGTCTATTCTCGCTGGCGAATGGGAGCACGAAGACGGCGCGACGGTCACACTTCGCCTTGATCAACAGGGCAACGGCACCTACCCATTCAAAGGCGGGCGATTTGAAACGTCCCAACTGACCGGCCACACCTGGGAGGGGAGATGGTCTCAAAAAGAAAACGACCGGGAGGGTGGATTCTCCGTGAAATTGTCCAATGACTATTCGGCAGGCGAGGGAACTTGGTGGTACGTGAGAATCGGCACCGACAAACAGCCCACTCAAAAAGGGGGCACGTTCCGCCTCAACAAAAAAGCCTCGCTTACACAACGCAGGTCTGACCAGATTCCTATCCCGTAATAGGCCGGGTTTGGCCCTCACCGCACAGCGTGTCCCAGGTCAGAGATGGGTGAGAATGCACTCACCCAGTCGCACGGGCAAGAGCTCGGAGTTGCTGCTGGACGGGGTCCGGACAAGCTGGATGGGTGGCGACGATACCGCGATAGCGTGGATTGGGTTGATTAAATTCGAGCGCCTGTCCGCTCCCGTCCGACATCGTGCCTCCCGTCTCTTCGATCAAGAGAGTCCCCGCCGCGACATCCCATTCGTTCTCCGATTCGAACGTAGCGGCCGCCTGGATCCGCCCACTGGCGGCCAGCGCGAGCGCCCACGCGATGGATCGCATCGGACGGGCTGCCACATGGGCCTCCAAAGAGGTAAAGCGGCCGATCTCATGCTCCCAAGGACTCAAGGCGATCACTGGGTGCCGGTCGGGTGGGTGTTCCTGCCGGGATGCCGGTTCGTCGTTGAACAGGAGTCCTCCGCCTCGTTTGGCGGCGAATAATTCGTTCGTCGAGGGATTGAAGATCGCCGCCACAACCGGGCGGCCTGCGTCGATCAGCGCCGCGGAGATGCAAAACTCCGGCTCCCGGTTGATAAACGCCTTCGTGCCGTCGATCGGATCGATCACCCACACGCGCGCTTTGTCAAGACGGGCCGGATCGTCCGGCGATTCTTCCGACAGCCATCCGTCGTCTGGAAACACGTCCAGGAGACGGCGTTGCAGAATTCCGTTGACCGCCAGATCCGCGGAGGTCACCGGAGACCGGTCCGGCTTGATATGAATCTCGAAGCCTTGGGACGCGAGCCGGAGCGCCTCTGCGCCCGCCGCTCTGATCGCCTCGGTCACAATGCGGAGCTCACGATCCCACATCATGTCGGCAGAGTACCAGGGCCTGTGACAGAAAAAAAGCCTGTAGGGCAGAGGCGCACGGGGAGAACGGTGTGTTGAGATAATGTCAGAATTACCATCTTGGAAAAGGGCAACTCCCATGGTAGGCTGCCGCCCGACGTGAATCGCCACCGCTCATTCCCCTGAACGAAGGTAATCGTCTCCCATGGCCACACCATCTTTTCTCGACCCAACGGATCGCTTCATACACCGGCATCTTGGCCCGACCGACGCCGACATCCAAGAGATGCTGGCGACGCTGGGACTACAATCCTTGGACGCACTGTCCGACGCGACCGTACCCAGCGACATCCGCCTTCGCAGGCCCTTGTCCCTTCAGACGAATCGCGGCGAACACACCGTGCTGGCCCAACTCAAAGCGTTGGCGTCCAAGAACAAGGTGTGCCGGTCGTTGATCGGCATGGGCTACTATGAATGTCTGACGCCCGGGGTGATTCAACGCAACATTCTGGAGAATCCTGCCTGGTACACGCAGTACACCCCTTATCAAGCCGAGATCGCCCAAGGACGATTGGAGGCCTTGGTCAACTTCCAAACGATGGTCGCGGACCTGACCGGTCTCCCGCTGGCGAATGCGTCGCTGCTCGACGAGGCCACGGCGGCGGCGGAGGCCATGGCCATGTGCTATGTCATCGCCCGAAGCACAGGCCAAGAACGCAAGGACTTCTTCGTGTCGCGCGACTGCCATCCCCACACGATCGCGGTGTTACGGACGAGGGCCGAACCGCTCGGCATCACGATTCGCACCGGCGTGACGACCGCCGCTGATGGCGCGGACAGCCGGCTCTGCGGCCTGCTGCTGCAATACCCGGCAACGGACGGCTACGTGGGCGATTTCGGTGACATCGTGGCGAAGGCGCATGCGGCCGGCGTGCTCGTCGTCGTGGCGACCGATCTCCTCGCCCTGACGCTCCTCCGTTCTCCCGGCGAGTTCGGTGCCGACATCGCCGTCGGCTCCACGCAACGGTTCGGTGTGCCCGTCGGATTCGGCGGACCGCATGCCGCCTTTTTGGCCACCAAGGAAGAGTACAAACGCCAGATGCCGGGACGCCTCGTCGGTGTCTCGAAAGATGTGACGGGAAAACCGGCCATCCGGCTCTCGCTTCAGACACGAGAACAGCACATTCGGAGAGAGAAAGCCACCAGCAACATTTGCACAGCCCAAGTGTTGTTGGCCGTCATGGCCGGCATGTACGCGGTGTACCACGGCCCTGAGGGGCTGCGACGCATTGCGACGCGTGTGCGCGGGCTCACGCTGGTGCTTGCAGAAGGGTTGCGTCGGCTTGGATTCGACGTCTTGCCGAAAGTGTTCTTTGATACGATTCGTGTCCCCCTGGCCCGGAACCACTCGGATCAGATTGCAGCGCGGGCGAACGAGCAGAGCATCAATCTCCGCCGCTATGACGACGGCTCCATCGGGCTGTCGCTCGACGAGGTCAGTACGGAAGAAGAAGTTCGCCGTCTGCTGGAGATCTTCGTGGGACATGATCGGCTGCCGTTTACACTCTCAGAGCTCGTGGCGAGTGTCGACGTGGTCTACCCTGAATCCTTGGCCAGAACCAGCAAGTATCTGACACATGAAATTTTCAACCGCTACCACTCCGAGCATGAAATGCTCCGGTACCTCTATCGCCTGCAGGCGAAGGATCTCTCACTGGTACATTCGATGATTCCGCTGGGCTCCTGCACGATGAAGCTGAATGCGACCTCAGAAATGCTGCCGGTCACCTGGCCGGAGTTCGCCCGGCTGCACCCTTTCGCCCCGGAGGAGCAAACCCTCGGCTATCGGGAGATGATCGGCCAACTCGCCGCGTGGCTGGCTGAGATCGCGGGCTTCGCCGCCTTCTCGATGCAACCAAACGCCGGTTCGCAAGGGGAATATGCGGGCCTCATGGTGATTCGGGCCTACCATCGGTCAAGGGGAGAAGCCCATCGGGACGTCTGTTTGATTCCCGTGTCAGCCCATGGGACGAATCCCGCCAGCGCCGCGATGGCCGGCATGACGGTTGTCGTCGTCGCCTGCGATGAGCACGGCAATGTCGATCTCACCGATCTGGAGGCCAAGGCGGCCGAACACCGGAACAGCCTGGCTGCGGTGATGCTCACCTACCCGTCCACCCACGGCGTTTTCGAAGCCGGCGTGCGGCGAGTGTGCCAGATCATCCACACCCATGGCGGACAGGTGTACATGGACGGTGCCAATATGAACGCCATGGTCGGCCTCTGCCGCCCCGGCGACATTGGCGCGGACATCTGCCACCTCAATCTCCATAAGACGTTCTGCATTCCGCACGGAGGCGGTGGACCGGGCGTGGGCCCGATCGGCGCAGCGCAGCACCTCGCGCCTTTTCTCCCGGGGCATCCCATCACGAAGCTCGGAGGGCCGGACGCCATTGGACCCGTATCGGCGGCGCCGTTTGGCAGCGCCGGCATCTTGCCGATTTCCTGGGTGTACATCGCCATGATGGGGCGCGACGGGCTGACCAAAGCCACACAGGTCGCTATCCTCAACGCCAATTACATGGCCAAGCGGCTGGAAAAACATTTCTCGATTCTGTATGCGGGTGACGCTGGACTCGTGGCGCACGAGTTCATTCTGGATCTGCGGGAGTTCAAGGACCTCGCCGGAGTCGAGGCAATGGACGTGGCGAAGCGGCTAATGGACTACGGGTTCCATGCGCCGACCGTCTCGTTCCCGGTGGCCGGTACACTCATGATCGAGCCGACCGAAAGTGAAACCAAGTCGGAGATCGACCGGATGTGCGACGCGCTCATCCGCATCCGCGCCGAGATTCAGGAGATCATCGACGGCCGCCAGCCGCGCACAAACAATCTCTTGAAGAACGCACCCCATACGGCATCCATCGTGACCGCCACGGAATGGAACCGCCCCTACAGCCGCGAGCAGGCGGCCTTTCCCGCGCCGTGGATCGGCAGCAACAAATTCTGGCCGAGCGTCAGCCGCATCGACGAAGCGTACGGCGACCGCCATCTCGTCTGCAGCTGCCCGCCGATTGAGAGCTATCTGCCGTAATCCGCATGACCCATGACGGCTCATCGTGAAGCGTATCTCGTCCTTCGACCGTGCTCAGAACGGTGAGCCTGTCGAACCGTATCTCGAAAACCTTAGCTCTGAGTCACTGGTCACCAGTCATTGGAAGCTCCTCCTCCCATTGACCAATGACCTTTGGCCCTTCACGTTTCACGAGGAGGCCTTATGACCGATATCGGACGCCGAGGCTTTTTGGTGCGTACGGGTTTGGCCCTGGGAGCCGCAGTGTGGGCAACGGCGTCCCCGCGCGCCTTTGCCGATCAGCAGCCCCCACAACGTCGGTTCAAAGACTGGGAAGATATTCGGGCACAGTTCCCACTGTCTCCACAGCTCATTCATCTCGCGGCATTCTTCCTTGCCTCCCATCCCACCCCGGTGCGGGACGCGATCGACCGGCATCGCGCCGGCCTTGACGCCGATCCCATCGGGTATTGGTTTGTCCATGAAGAGACGCAGGAAGCGAAGGTGCTCCAGGCAGCGGCACATTACCTGGGGGCGAGTCCCACCGATATTGCCCTGACCGACAGCACGACGATGGGGCTGGGCCTGCTTTACGGCGGGCTCGCGCTTCGCAGCGGGCAGGAAATCCTGACAACGACACACGACCACTATTCAACCGAAACTTCCCTGCGTCTCCGTGCCGAACGGACAGGCGCCACCGTGCGGCAGATTCCTCTGTATCGCTCTCTCAAGACCGTCTCGCGCGATGAAATGGTCGATGCGCTGCAAAAAAGTATCGCTCCCGCAACACGCGTCGTCGCCGTCACCTGGGTTCATTCCAGCACGGGCCTCAAATTGCCGATCCGTGATATGGCTCACGCACTTCAAGACATCAATCGCTCCAGAGGTGAGCAAGACCGGGTCATCTTCTGCGTGGACGGCGTCCACGCCTTGGGGGTTGAGGACTTCCACGTGAGCGAACTGGGCTGTGATTTTCTGGTCGCCGGCGCGCACAAATGGATGTTCGGTCCGCGCGGAACCGGCCTCGTGTGGGGCCATCCGACCGTGTGGCCCGTCACTCAGCCTATGATTCCAACCTTCAACTCCCAGGCCTATGACCTCTGGATGGAGAACCAATCCTCGAAAAGTCTCCCGCAATCGATTCACATGACGCCAGGCGGGTTCCACTCATTTGAGCATCGGTGGGCGTTGGATGAAGCGTTCTCGTTTCATCAGGCGATTGGAAAATCCAGGGTGACACAGCGCATCTACGAATTGAACCAACAGCTGAAGGAGGGCTTGGCCGCCATGCCCCATGTCACGCTCCACACACCGATATCGCAGCACCTCTCGGCTGGTATTGTCTGTTTCGAAGTCGCCGGTCTGGCGCCTCGCGCGGTCGTGGAGAAACTCCGTCAACGCGGGATCGTCGGCAGCGTGACGCCCTACGCGACGAAGTACATCCGGCTCGCGCCAAGTCTCATCAATTCTCCGGGTGAAATCGACCGCACGCTGGCAGAAATCAGCAATCTTCGCTCAGCATAGAGCGTACGCGGCCGCCGCCTCTTCGTGAACTAACCTCTTTCACCCCCATACTGGGCTCTCTAACCAAGCGAGGGATGATGAAGAATTCTTCATGATCTCCTCATAGACCCTTCATAGAGCAGGCGTAGATTGGGCGCACGCAATCACAGGGAGGTGATGAACAATGGTGGCATTGATTATCGGAGTGTTGGCAGGGACTGTTGTATGGGCAGCCATCTATGTGGCACTCATGCATCGAGCGGCCCATGCGGGACGTCAGTAGCCGAGCGCGGACGCCCTGATAGGTGAACAGGATTTCCGCGAACCAGGGCCCACCCGTTCCAGTCGACTGCGGGTTACGCCGCCTGCTTGTTCTTCCGTGACCATAACCGCTCGAACCACGACCCGCTGGCTTCATCTCCCCGTACAAAAATGGAAAACAGTTTCTGGTTCGGTGACAACCTATTGGCCCGATAGGCCGCGTCTTTATATTGCGGAACCGTGTGCGCAATACGACGGAAGAGGGTGACTGCTTCTTCCGCTTCGCCGGCCGATTCGAGGGTCCGCGCGAGGAAATACTGCACGTCGATCATCTCCGTTTTCGAGATGGATGCGTCTTGCAAAGCGGCACGGAAAATCTCCAATGCCCCCAGATGGTTGCCCGCAGCCCTCTGACAGAGTCCGATCTGAACACTCGCTTTCACCTGATAGGGCGTGCGCTGCCCCACCAAGTTGAGCAGGTCGATTGCCTCTTTCAGTCGGCCTTCCTTTCTCATCTCGACACCCCTGGCATAGAGAAAATGATCGGGAAGAGGCGAGTGCTCCGTCGATGCGACCGGATGTGTCGCGGCAGGCTCCAGCACCGGACTGGCCGTCTGCCACTCCGATGGGCTCAGTTGCGGCACATCGGCATCTCCCTCGCTGGTATCCTCCGGCTGGTTGATGAGGACGAGCAGTTCTTCCCGTGACGCCAGCGGGAGAATTTTGCGTTTACTGCGCCCGAACGCTGCCTGAGCGACAATCTTGGAGCTGATGATTCGAGCCTGTTTGGCCATGCCTTGGGCTAACGCCATGTCGCACACCTGGTTAATGAGACGAGGATTGCCTCTCGTCAATCGGTGTACCAACGCGCAGGCTTTGTTGGTAAACAACGAAAGGGATCCGCCGGCCACGTGTAGTCGGTAACGAATGTACTGCCCGGTCTCCGTTTCCGAAAACGGCTCAAGGTGATAATCCACAGCAACCCGCTGGGCAAACTGGGTCATGTCGATCCGCTCCAGAAGCTTATGAAGGTCTGGCTGGCCAGATAAGATGATCTGCAACTTCAGTGTCTTTCCGTCGTTTAGATTAGACATCAACCGCAGCTCTTCGAGCAGATCGGTCCCAAGACTTTGGGCTTCATCAATGATCAGAATGACTCGCCGCTGCTTCCGGGATTCCTCGTTGAGAAACTCTGAAAAGATGGAATGGGCCTCGATAGGATCCAGTTGTCGCTTGCTCAGTCCGAGAGACAGCAGCACCCAGGGAAGGATGTGTTCGATATCGTAGCGCGCGTTCGTGACGAGGCCGATGAGGTGCTTTCCCCCATGCTCTGCGACCAGTTTTCGCATGAGCGACGTTTTGCCTATGCCAGGTTCACCGGTCAGCACCATGAAGGCCGCTTCGTTGGTCAGACCATATTCCAAGGTGCTGTAGGCCATGCGATGGGTCGAGCCCGCATACAGAAAGGTGTTATCCTGCAAGAGGGTGAATGGTTTGCTTCGGAGATGATAAAACGATTCATACATGTGGCGTTGCCCTCCTCACGCTAGGTCATAGACCGGCAGGCATGCGGCTGGTGAACAGCAACGAGCCGTTCGGCCACCAAGTCTCATAACCCCACTCCAGATCATTTGAGACGGGATGTCTCTCCAGCGGCAACAAAGAACGGGGGTTCGCGAACTAGGCCTTTCTTGTGGCCTGCGTCCTCGTGTCATGAGCAGAATATGGGGGAAAACGAGGCTCTGCGCTATTCCTCATGAGGTGGGACACTCCCTGCGATGGTGGGGACAGCCGCCTACGGCAACCGACAAAAACGCGGGACGAGTCGGCCATCAAGGTCGACCTGCTGCTCGAACATACCCAAGGGCCTGACCCAGAGCCCATATTCGCCATACAGCGCACGGTACACAACCAACTCTTCTTCGGTCTCAGAATGCCTGGCCACCCCAAGCACCTCGTAGTCTTGACCCTTATAATGCCGATACCGCCCTGGTATGACCATCGATCCAAGACTTGAAGTGGGATTAAAGAGGTGGTGCCGAAGCCGGGATTTGAACCCGGACACCCGTGAGGGCGCTAGACCCTGAATCTAGTGCGTCTGCCAGTTCCGCCACTTCGGCATTGAGGCACGCTGAAAATGCCCTTCAGCGTCGTTCTCGGTCACCCGCTTCACTGCGACGTAACAACCACGTACGCCTCGTTCGCGGGTTCCCTGCGGCCTTGCTCAAGGACATTTTGAGCGCGCCTGGGAAAAACTTCTGACTACTTCTTTCGAGCAGATTGAGACTCCACCACAAGAAGCCGGATTATCCTGAATTCTCCGCTCTCGCGTCAAGCAAGAGTCGAGGGAGCCGTGGACGGAATGCTCCGACCGACTTTGTCGCCCAGGGTCCATTGGCTGGCGGTGGCGATTTCTCTGAGATCCCCACTGACGATAATCCGCTCGCGGGCGAGGCCGGCCGCGGCTACCAACAACGCGGCGGCGATCCTCGGCGCTTCGTCGGCAATCAGGATGTCGAACCGCACGCGGCTGAACAGGGGATCGCTCGCGACGCGCGTGGGAGTCGCCGCCACGAGCCGGCGATTCTGGATGAAGGCTTGCCGATTCGGATCTTCCTCGGCAGCCAACAGCTCGCGGATCTTCTTGGTTCCTCCCAGTTTGACGATGTGTTCCTTGAGATCGTCGAATTCCGGACGCAGGTCTTTCGGCACGGCCGCTTCAGGCACCAGTTCCTGAATGCGCGCCTTGGCCACATCCAACTCCTGGTTGAGTGCGTCGATCTGTTGCTGATAGATCGACTGGTATTGCTTGAGCGAATCCACATTCCGTCCCACCGCCTGCATGCTTAACCGTTGGAAGAGGGAGAGGCCCGCGTACTCGCTCAGAGTCGTGGTGACTTCGGCCAGTTTGACTTGCAGGTCTCTCATCTGGCTGACGAGCCGCCATTCGAGCAACCGCACCTCGTCCAAATCCTTCTGCTTGTTCGCTTTGGCGGCCAACAGGGGAGCCAGTTCTCGGAAGCGTTCGTATTTACCTCGCAACGACGCTTTTTCCGCCTGCGCCTTTGCATAAAATTGATGCGTTTGGGACTCAAATCCCAGTTCCTGGAGACTGATGTCACGACTGTGGGGAGTGAGCGGGAGCTCGTACCGGCTGATCCATGTGTTGTAATTCAGACCGCCGGCTTTCATCCGGCGGGCGAGGATGCCCACGATTTCATCCGATTCATGATGGTCCGGGCTGAGCAAGAGGATGCGCTTGTTGGCGCGAATCAGCTCCATAGCCATTCCCGCCAGCCTATACCGGCGCTGCGACAGCTCATCCAGCCAGACGAAGCGTAATACGGACGATTCCGATGTGACCTCGTTCCGGCTGTCATCCTGCGCCTGCAGCAGGGAGGCCAACCGTTCGGCCGGACCGAGATTATAGGCGTCGGCGCGCGTGATCATGTCCTTCAACCGGCCGATGATCGTGTCCAGCAGCCCGGCCTGGTCGGGCACGAGCGTTACCGACGGTATTGGAGTACCGAGCGAGTCCAGTGTTTGCAGAAAAATGAAGTTGCCAAACTGGTGCAGGATGATGCCCTCGGTCGGTTCCCCTTCATCGGAAGGAATGATCGATACCGGAAGATCCACTCGTAGCGCGACACCAGCAGGCAACCGAAACTCATACAGATGGAGACCGCCGATCGTCCGCACATGGCGGCCCTCAGCGGCCGTGATCGGCACATCCTGCCCCTGGTCGCCGATCCGCAGGCGGTCGTCGTCAAGCCGAGTAATCCAGGATTCGATGAGGTCTTTCGCTGCCATGGCCGTGTGGATATTCTCCCCATGTTTCCAGGGAATGCCATGATAATGGCGCGCTTGCGTGGCTGTCTACGGTGGAAATGGCCTGGCGCACACCTTCTATCGAAGCGCCCAGGCGCCCTTGTCTTCACGGTCGGAACGGGTCTAGAATGGGCGCATTTCTTCCGTGAGCGAGAGGGGGACCGGGTGAAGGGGCTACGATTCGAGCGCATCGGGCAAGGCAAGCACTATAACGTCGTGTTTCACATCGGCAGCAGCTATGTGCCGGTGGGTGACGAGACGATCGAGGAGCTCAAAGGCCAGAGCCTGTTACCGGCGGAACGGTTCCTGGATGTCCTCATCGACCGCGTCGGGTACTCATCCTACCTCAAGGACATGATCCGCGACGAACTCAAGTCGACCGGCGACCCGGTGACACAAATCACCGTCCTCCAGGGCGCCATCAGAGAGCTCTAGTCCTCGTATCTCGGCGTTCGTGAAGCGTGAAGCGCGAGCAATGACTCGGATGGGTTATTCCGTGCGAGATACGCGGCCCAGGCGTTGTTCTTCCCCTGCGCACATGGACCGAGGTCCTTCCGAGGGCGCGCGGTCCGTGAGCAAGGAAGAACAACGCCTCGGCCGCTCAATCCCCCACTTGCCCTTCCTGAAACAGCTGATTCATGATCTGGTTTCTTTTTTCCGGGTCGCGATAGTACTTCAACGCCTTGGAATAGTTCTCCATCGCGCTTTGGCGCTTGCCGCGGATGGCATAGATTTCCGCGATGCCGTGATACGCCCGTGCATCTTCCTCGTTGCACTTGAGCGCCCGGCTGAACGTGTCCGCCGCTTCCTGAAGCCGATGTTTGCTTAAGGCGAGCCATCCGAGAGCAGAATAGGCGGCACCAAAGTTTGGATTCGCCTTGAGCGCATTCTGATAGCTCTTCTGCGCCAAGTCTAGACGGCTCCGCGTCTCAAACAGGTTGCCCAGAGCAAAGTGCACTTCCGCGTCGCTCGGATTCAGCCTGAGCGCTTCCTTGTACGATTGCAGGGCCGGTTCCAGCTTGCCTTGCTCGGCCAAGGCGCATCCGAGATTCGCATGGGCGATGGAATCATCGGGGGAGAGCTTGATGACCTCCCGATATTCTTTGATCGCCATTTCCAACCGACCCTGGTCTTGATAGGCCACGCCGAGATTGGTCCGCGCCGGTCCATAGTCAGGGTTGAGCCGGATGGCTTCCTTGTACTCCTTGATCGCCATTTCCGGTTGCTGGGCCCGTTCATGGATTTGGGCCAGGAAGTAATGAGGATAGGCGGATTGAGGATCGAGCCTGGCCGCGTCCCTGTAAACCTGAACCGACTGTTCTGACTGGCCCGATTGCGACAGAAACAAGCCTTTGACGAGATATACGTGGCTGTTGTCGGGCTCCCGCTCGACGAGACCCTCCACCCAAGATTTCACGGCCGTGATGTCTTCTTCGATTTCCATGCACTGCGCATGGGCCTTCCACGCGTCGGCAAACCGGCCCCGCAACAGGCAGACGACATTCTGTGCGAAGTGCGGTCTCGGATCCCGATGTCCCGCTCGCTGGTGCTCCGCGATCCACTCCGTCGCTTCGGCAAAGAGCCTGTCCCACGCTCCGGCCGTGACGGCGGCTTCACATTGCGACTGATGGGTGTTCATGCGTACCGCGGGGACGTTATCGGGTCAGCGTGTCTTCGACATCAGGTGGCGTCGCCTGGATCAGATCGCCCAGCGCAGGGTAGCGCGCGACCAGCTGTTGTTTCATCAACCAGGCGATCGTGCGGTAGGACCAATGGCCTTTCACCCCGGACCTGAGCTTGGCGATATACTCAGCTTCGGCGTAGTCCATCTTGAAGAGGCACCGAACCTTGAAGCCGAAGGGAATGGCATAGAGCGAGGCTTCCTGGTCCTTTTTCCTGAGCAGCTCGATGTCGCTGCGCACGGCGTCCATGGCTTGCCGGTATTCTCCATCTAATCCGGCGGCAACGAGCGGCGGCGGCACGTCATAGCCGTGGATCGTGGTGAAGTTCTGCTGCACCTGCTGGCAACGGCGGTGGCGGTGCAGATCTCGCCAGCCGCCGATGTCCATCAACACGTCAAAGACGAACGAGTAGCCGTTGCGAAATTCCTTGATCAACTCGTCGTACGGCCCGCGCCGCCTGGTCGCCACCTCAATGGCATCCCGTTTCAGTTTCTCCGGCCAGTCACGGACGACGGACAGAATATTTCGATAGGGTGCCTGTGAGACTCGATATAACAACGTCGTGACGGTTTCATCCAGCGGATCGTGCGGCTCGACCAGATCAACCGGATCCTGGGTTCCCCACGTTGAAGGATTGTCCACACCGGACCCTTTCAGGGCCTCTTTGGCAAAACGGGCGAGATCCGTATACACCGTGGCCTGGTACTCGTTGGCTTTGGCATGGCGCGCCAGTGTCGGCGCCAACGGGTCGTTCAGCCCGGCCTGGTGCCCGGACAGCTCTCCCCAGATATTCACGGGCGGACGTCGGCAGGCGTCTTTGAGATCTTCGCCGATCATGCGCAGCTCAGGCAGTTGCGACGACAGCAGTCGGGTGATCTGTTTCTCGAGCGTCCGGATACTGACAACTTGGCCGACGTTGGTCTTGCAGGCGAGCGGCAGGAGATAGCGCGTGACGTCGAACGCGCGCGCGGCGATCGTCCGCTGATAATCCGCCGGCTTCATCGAGTCGGGCCGCGGCTCCCGGTCAGACAGAAAGGTCACCAGCGGTTCGTGGAGCAGCCGATACACCTCGCCCAGGCTGCGTAGAATGCCGAGGTAGGTCCCTTCGGTCTCACTGCCATGGATGGCGCTCGGGACATACCAGCTATCCGAGGCGAAATTCTGGTACCGGCTCGACTTGGCCTGTCCATCCCAGACGGGCTCGTCTTCCAAGCGAATCGCGGCGAGCTCGGTGATGTCTTCGAAACAGATGACGACGTGACCCAAGTCCGCAATCGAGGCATGGCCATAGTCGAAATAGAACTGTTCCCAGAATTTTTCGGACGAATGCCCGTGCACCCACTGGATGCTCGTTTCGATGGAGTCCGGAGAGCGACTGTACCGGGCGAGGGCGTAGGCGGACTTCTCCGGCGGCATCGGCGCAACGGCGACCACACGACGACCCGATTGATCCTGACTCATGGACCGTTCCTCATTCCTGTACAGCACGAAGGTGGCGAACTATACCCCTCGTACAGATGAGGCGCAAGCCGGGGCTCACTTCCGTTGACTTGCCTCAGAACGCGCCGTTATATTCCCTCGGACCTATGAGGTATAACGCGTTGAGACGTCCGGTAATCCTGACCTCTTTTGTGTGACACCTCACGCCTAACTTCTCACATCTGTACCGGTTGTTGGCATGATCAAGGGCATCAAAGGCGTCAAAGACATTCTCCCGGAGGAAACGCCTCGGTGGCGTCTCATCGAGGAGACGGCCAGGCGGTGGGCTCTGGCCTATGGCTTCCACGAGATTCGCGTGCCGATTTTCGAGGTCACGGCGCTGTTCGCCAGAAGCATCGGCGCCTCAACCGACATCGTGGAAAAAGAAATGTACACGTTCCAAGACCGGGATGGGTCCTCCCTCACACTGAGGCCCGAAGGGACGGCGGGAACCGTGCGCGCCTACATCGAACATAACCGCGCAGCGGATCCTCTGCCGCAGAAATATTTTTATACGGGCCCGATGTTTCGGCACGAACGACCGCAAGCGGGCCGTCTTCGCCAGTTTCATCAGTTCGGCGTGGAATCGTTCGGTACGGCCGACCCGCGGGCCGATGTGGAGGTCATCGCGCTCCTGTGGCGGTTGCTCTCCGACTTAAAACTGCCGGCCCTCACGCTCGAAATCAATAATCTCGGCTATGCGGCTGACCGCGACGCGTATCGCCCTCAACTCGTTGCCTATCTCAAGCAACAGGAAGAACACCTGTGTGGAAATTGCCGGCGCCGCATCGAGGCCAATCCATTGCGTGTCCTGGATTGCAAGGTCCCTACGTGTCGCGTTGCGACGGATTCAGCTCCCCGATTGGCCGACAGTCTTTCCGACAAAGCCCGCGCTCACTTCGGCTCGGTGTTGACAGGACTCGACACGGTTGGAATTCCCTACAGCCTGAATCACCGGCTCGTTCGCGGACTGGATTACTACGGACTCACGACGTTTGAGGTCACCTCAACAAGCCTCGGTGCACAGAATGCGGTCGGAGCCGGCGGCCGGTACGATAGTCTCGTTGAAACCCTCGGTGGTCCGATGACGCCGGCAGTCGGGTTTGCCGTCGGACTTGAACGAATGGCCATGATGTTGCCGGAGACTCTTTCGGTTTCTGGAGCCGCTACTGTCTACGTCGCAGGGTTTGGTGATCGCGGGTCGCCCGCCGGCTTTTCAGCTCTTGAGGAGCTTCGTGTGGCCGGGATCCGTGCCGTCACGGATTTTCGATCCGCTTCGTTGAAGTCTCACTTGCGCCAAGCCGACCGGCTTGGGTGCAAGTTTACCCTCATCATTGGAGATGACGAAGTTACGACCGGGTTGGCCACTTTCCGGAACATGGACACGAAGGTCCAGCAAGAGGTGTCTCTCGTCACTCTCATCTCACAGGTATCGGCTCTCCTGCAATCCTCTTAACCTCGAATTTCACCATTGACTTTTGTCGAAAACATCCTTAGTTTTTCATCAATTATATATTCCATAACTCCATGATTCTCTAATGTAAACCCTGTGAATTCGTATTATGAAACGTAAACTTGGTCTCCTCCTCGCACTCCCCCCTTCTGACCCCAGTGCCTCCACGGTTCATGGGTTGGCACAGGCAGCACTCGAGGCTGGCCATGAGGTCTATCTCTATCTCATCGATGAGGGGGTGAAGAACATTCTTTCACCTCCCTACCAGCAACTTGCCAAGTCAGGCACGAAGATGTTTGCTTGTGCCTATGGGTGCCAGCAACACCATGTGTCTACGGCAAACCTCGATCCTGCCATCTCTCTTTCTGGACTCGTCGTTCTCTCAGGGATTATCGATGCGTGCGAGCCGTTTGTATCATTCACCTAGCTTCGAAGAGTTCTTGATGGCCAAGACCGTAATTGTCATTATTCAGGAAGATCCGAGGAGAACCCATCGACCCGTCGAAGCCTTGCGTATCGCCCTCGGCCTCGTAGCAGGATCGCACCATACAACCGTCATCCTTCTTGGTGAGTCTGTCCGCCTGCTTTATGAAAACGTAGACGATATTATCGATGTCGACATTCTTGAAAAGTATCTCCCGTCCATTGAACATCTTGAAATTCCTTTCATTCTACAATCGAAGACCGATCGTGCTTCTATTCGCGAGGAATTTCACACTCAATACATCAGTGACGACGAGATCCACGCATTGATCAACTCAGCAGAACGAAGTCTCGTGTTTTAATCCTGTATGGAGATATGAATCTTATGTCCCTTCCCCTGTACGTACTTCGACACTCAGAATCGAATTTGTCCCCTGCTCTCTATACTCCTGAAAATAGAAACCTTTCAGTCTGTATCATCGAATCCCGATTGGAAGATCCTGTATCTTCAGAAACAGCTGCATATTTTCACAACGGTGAAGAACATGGACAATCAGGTACATACAAACAGTTGCTCGAATTAATCTTCACAGCAAAGAAGGTTGTGACCCTCTGATTCTGTTATTCCAATTGAGAAAAGAAAATAGGAGTCGGAGTAGGATTGAGAGTAGGCATCTCGAATAGTGGGGATAAGGGATAACCATCTGTAAACATACCGAAATACACGTTGGGATTCTGGGTATAAGTGTGTGAGTGACTCTGTGAAAAACATGGCACCTCCTGTGGAAGAGGTGTGACGTTAAGATACGGCGCAAGGGGAGCCTCGACAATGAGAGGGAGAACATGTTATTGACCATCTCTCTCGCGGGTTTCATTTTCGTCAACAACACCAAGTTATCCACAGGTGTGAATAATCCTGTGTATAGAAAAATTCGTTAGTTATGAGCGTCAATACAGTCTGGCAGGAAGCACTCCAGTACATTCAAGCAAAGGTGCCGCGACAGGTCTATGATACCTGGTTCATTCCGGCACAATTGGATCGGATAGAAGACTCGACAGCCCATATAGGAGTACCCAATAAATTTTTTGGCGATTGGCTCCATACCCACTATGCCACGTTGCTGGCCGAAGCGGTATCGACAGCACGCGGGGGTGGAAACCTGTCCGTCAATTTCATCATTTTTTCGAAGCCATCGGTACGGCAGCAGGACGCACAAGCAGCGCTCCATGCCGCTCGATCTGCAGGGCTCCCAAAAGCCCGACGGGGAATCACACTCAATCCCAAATACACCTTCGATAATTTTGTTGTGGGGGCCGGCAATCAGTTTGCTCATGCTGCATGTATGGCGGTGGCAGAGCAGCCTGGAAAGGCGTATAACCCGCTGTTTATCTATGGAGGCGTCGGGCTCGGCAAAACTCACCTGTTGAACGCGATCGGAAACCACGTGGCTGAGCGAACGGACCTTCACATTGCCTATCTGACCACCGAGCAGTTTACGAACGAGGTGATCAACTCGATTCGGTACGATAAGATGGCGGATCTCCGGAAACGCTATCGGCACATCGACATGCTGATGATCGACGACATTCAATTTTTGGTCGGGAAGGAACGGACCCAAGAAGAGTTTTTCCATACCTTCAATGCCCTGTACGAAGGCCATAAACAGATTGTTCTTTCTAGCGACCGGTTTCCGAAAGACATGCCCGATATTGAAGAGCGGCTGCGGTCGCGGTTTGAGTGGGGATTGATCGCGGATTTGCAGCCCCCCGACGTCGAGACGCGCATTGCGATCTTGCGGAAGAAATCAGAAGACGAAGGCGTCAAGCTGCCTGAGGACGTGATTCAGTTCCTGTCGAACACGATGAAGAGCAACATCCGGGAGCTTGAGGGCAGCCTCGTGCGCTTGGGGGCCTATGCGTCCCTGACGGGCCAGGTGATTACGCTCGAGATGGCGAAGACCGTTCTCCGTGACCTCATCGGCGAGAAGAAAAAAATCGTGGCCATGGAAGACATTCAAGAAGCGGTCTGCACGCAATTCCATGTGAAAATGATCGAGCTGAAATCCAGGCGCCGGAGCAAAACACTCGTGCATCCCCGCCAGATTGCGATGTATCTGTGCCGTGAACTCACGGATGCATCCTATCCGGAAATCGGCCGCCAATTCGGAGGCAAGGACCACACGACGATCATTCACGCTTGCCGCCAGGTTGCAAAGGCCAGAGAAACCGACACGGTCCTGCACGCGACGATTGAGACGTTGAAAGACAAGATCCTGCGAAGCTGACAGTTTCTTGGGAGACCGCGCCATGAAAGTACGGATCGGACGAGACGAACTGTTGACCGGATTGCAACGGGTGCAAGGCGTGGTGGAAAAACGCAATACGATGCCCATTCTGTCGAACATCCTGTTGGAAGTGAAACAGGACGGGGCTGAAATTATCGCGACGGACCTCGAAATCGGCATGAGGGGTTTGTACAAAGCGACCGTGCTCAAGCCCGGCGGTGTGACGATCTCGGCTCGGAAACTGTTCGAGATCATTAAGGAATTGCCTCCGGGCGAGATCGAGTTGACCGCAGGGGACAACAACTGGACAACGATCCAGGCCGGGAAGAGCCAGTTCAAAGTCGTCGGGCTGCCGAGTGCGGATTATCCCGCGCTGCCGGCCATCGAGCGGGAAGGTCTGACACCGCTATCGGGAGACGGGCTGCTCGAGTTGATCAGGAAGACGCTGTTTGCCGCCGGCGACAACGATGCCCGCTACATTCTGAACGGCCTCTTGGTCACCCTGGTCACGACCGACAAGAAGACCACGTTGCGATTGGTCGGCACTGACGGCCATCGCTTGGCTGTGGCGGAACAAGAAGTGGGCAAAGCCGGCAGCAAGGGGGTTCCCCAGGAAATCAAGGCGATCATTCCAAAGAAAGCGGCGCACGAAATGCGGCGTTTATTGGACGAGGGGGGCGATACCGAGCCGCTGATCGGCTTTGCGAAGAACATGATGATTTTCCGCAAGAGCGGCCTGTTGCTGACGTCGCGGCTGATGGAGGGCAACTACCCGAATTATCAACAAGTGATTCCCAAAGAGGGCGGCCGACGCATCACCGTCAATCGCCTGGAGTTGGAAAGTGCCCTCAGGCGCGTCTCGGTTCTGTCAAAGGACAAGGCGAGTGCCGTCAAGGTGTCGTTCGAATCGGGGAAAATGACGTTGTTCTCCAGCAGTCCGGACTACGGCGAAGCGACGGAAGAACTGCCCGCCCGCTATGAGGGGGAAGCCCACAGCTCCGGGTTTAACGCCCGCTATCTCTTGGACGTGTTTGGCGTCATGGATGGCGAGCAGATCTCGTTGCAGATGGAGACGCCGCTCAGCCCCTGTTTGATCCAAGAATCCGAGAGCCCCGGGTTCAAATGCGTGGTCATGCCGATCAAGATTTGATAGGAACCTGATGTCCGCCGACGAAACCAAGGTCAACCCGAAATCCGACAGCTATAGCGCGGATCAAATCAAGGTCCTCGAGGGCCTGGATGCAGTCCGCAAGCGGCCGGCCATGTATATCGGCAGCACCGGCGTCGATGGACTGCACCATCTGGTCTATGAAGTCGTCGACAACAGCGTCGATGAACACATGGCGGGGTTCGGCGAGTCCATCGACGTCACGATCCACATCGATGGCAGCGTGACGGTCGTTGATAACGGGCGCGGTATTCCCACCGGGATGCATCCCACGCAAAAGAAATCCGCCGCCGAAGTTGCCTTGACCGTCTTGCACGCGGGCGGCAAGTTCGAGCAGGGCGCCTATAGCGTCTCCGGCGGGTTGCACGGGGTGGGGATCTCGGTGGTCAACGCCTTGTCGGAGTGGCTCGAATTGGAGATCTGGCAGGACGGGCAGGTCTTCGAGCAGCGGTACGAACGCGGCAAGCCGGAGGCGCCGTTGAAAAGCACCGGGGTCACGAAGCGCCGCGGCACGAAAGTCCGGTTCAAGCCGGACGGGCAGATTTTTGAAACACTCGAGTTCAGCTTCGACGTCCTGGCCCAGCGCCTCCGCGAACTCGCCTTCTTGAACAAAGGCCTCTCGATTGCGCTGAAAGACGAGCGGAAAGAGCCGGCCAAGGAGCAGACCTTCCTCTACAAGGGCGGCATCGTGTCCTTCGTCGAGCATTTGAACGATGCAAAGACGCCGCTGCACAAGCCGATCTACGTCAAGGTTGAGAAGCCGGAGATGATCCTGGAGGTCGCGCTCCAGTACAACGACAGTTACGCGGAGAACCTGTTTTCCTTCGCCAACAACATCAACACGAAGGAAGGCGGGACACACTTGGTCGGCTTCAAGGCCGCGCTGACCCGCACGATCAACAGCTACGCAAATGCGAACGATTTGCTGAAGAAGGAGACCGAGTCGCTGACCGGAGACGACGTGCGGGAAGGACTCACCGCGGTGGTCAGCGTGAAGGTCCGCAACCCGCAGTTCGAGGGGCAGACCAAGGCGAAGCTCGGCAACAGCGAGGTCAAAGGCGTTGTCGAGACGGCGGTCAACGAGAAGCTTGGGGCCTACTTCGAGGAACATCCACCGGTTGCCCGCAAGATCATCGGTAAGGCGGTCGACGCGGCCAGAGCCCGTGAAGCGGCCCGCAAAGCCAAGGACCTGATCCGGCGCAAGAGCGCACTCGATGGGGGATCGCTTCCCGGCAAACTGGCCGATTGCTCGGAGAAAGATCCGGCGTTGAGTGAGCTGTATATCGTCGAAGGTGATTCAGCCGGCGGTTCGGCGAAGCAGGGACGTGACCGCAAGTTCCAGGCGATCCTGCCGCTCAAAGGCAAGATTTTGAACGTCGAAAAAGCGCGCTTCGATAAGATGCTCACGAGCGACGAAATCCGGACGCTCATCATGGCTCTGGGCACCGGAATCGGCCGCAGACGGGAGGAAGGCGACAAAAGCGACAAAGACGCCTTCGACATCGCCAAGGCACGGTATCACAAGATCATTCTCATGACCGACGCCGATGTGGACGGCAGCCACATCCGCACCCTGTTGCTGACCTTCTTTTTCCGGCAGATGCCGGAGCTGATCGAGCGCGGGTATATCTACATCGCGCAGCCACCGCTCTTCAAAGTGAAGAAGGGCAAGGCCGAGCGTTACCTGAAGGACGAAGGGGCGTTGAACGAGCATCTGGCCGATCTGGCCGTCGAAGACGTCGAACTCTATGTCGAGGGGGCGCAAGGGTTCGTGACCGGGCGACGACTGTTGCCGATTCTCAAAAAGATGATCGCGTTCGAGACGCTACTGGCCCGGCTCAACAAGAAGCCGCACGAAGCGGCGCTGCTGCGGACGTTTGTGGACGAACCGGGACTCGACCGAGAGATGTTGAAGAATCGTGAGGCGTTGTCACGGGCGGTTGCCAACGTGAAGAAGACGCTTCAGCTCGTGTTTCCGAAGCTGGAAGCGGCGATCGAGATTCTGCCCGATGAGGAACACCAGTCGAATAAGATGGTGTGCCGTCTCCAGGCCAACGGCACGTTGCATCAGCTCGACGTGACGCATGAGCTGGTAGGCTCTGCCGATTTCCGTGAACTCCAGAAGCTTGCACCCTCGGCGATCGGGATCGGGCACCTTCCGTACAAGCTTAAAGCCAAAGGGCAGGAACAGCCGTTGCTCTCGACGGCCGAGACGGTCAAGGCGATCCTTGAGATCGGCAAGCAAGGGCTCAGTATCCAGCGGTACAAGGGATTGGGTGAAATGAATCCGGGCCAGTTGTGGGAGACCACCATGGACCCGGAAAAGCGCACGCTGTTGCGGGTGCAACTGGAAGACGTGCCCGGTGTCGACGAAATCTTTACCATCCTCATGGGCGATGAAGTCGAGCCGCGCCGGAACTTTATCCAGACGCATGCCTTAGAAGTGCGGAACCTCGATGTATAGAAGGCGTCATTCGTCAAGCGTCAACCGAGAGAAATCGTCTCTGGATTGCCACGATTGACGAATGACCATTGACGGATGACGAGGAGTTCGGAATGCCCCCCGATGAACGTTTAGGCCAGATCGCGATTGAAGACGAGATGAAGTCGTCGTACCTGGATTACGCGATGAGCGTGATCGTGGGGCGCGCGCTGCCCGACGTCCGTGACGGGCTCAAGCCGGTCCATCGCCGGATTCTGTACGGCATGAACGAGATGGGTCTGGCTTCCAACCGGGCCTACCGCAAATCCGCCAAGATCGTGGGCGAGATCATGGGGAATTATCATCCCCACGGCGACACGGCCATTTACGATACGCTGGTCCGGATGGCGCAGGACTTCAACATGCGCTATCCGCTGGTGGACGGCCAAGGCAACTACGGCTCGATGGACGGCGATTCGCCCGCGGCCATGCGCTATACCGAAGCGCGCATGACCAAGCTGGCAGAAGACATGCTGGCCGACATCGAGAAGGATACGGTCGACTTCGGACCCAACTACGACGACTCACGCCAAGAGCCGCTCGTCCTCCCCACCAAAGTACCCAATCTTCTGATCAACGGGGCAGGCGGCATCGCGGTCGGTTATGCGACCAATATCCCCACGCACAATCTCGGCGAAGTGATCGACGGGCTGCTCCTGCTGTTGGAGAACCCGGAGGCCACGGTGGCGCAGCTCATGGCGAAAATTCCCGGCCCCGATTTTCCAACGGCCGGATTCATCTATGGTCTCGGCGGTATCAAAGAGGCTTATGAGACCGGACGAGGTCTGATCAAGATCCGGGCGAAGGTGGTTGTGGAGACCGATCCTCGTACGGATCGGGACCGGTTGATCGTCACGGAGGTTCCCTACCAAGTCAACAAGGCCAAGTTGATCGAGAAGATTGCCGAGCTGATCCAGGACGACCGCCTGAAGGGCATTTCCGATCTCCGCGACGAATCCTCAGATCGAGAAGGAGTCCGCGTCGTCATTGAACTGAAGCGGAACGAGATCCCCCAGGTCGTGCTGAACAATCTCTATAAGAACACGCAGCTGGAGTCGACCTTCGGCGTCATCATGCTCGCGCTGGTGAACAATCGTCCGGAGGTGCTGACGCTTAAACAGATCTTACGGCATTTCCTCGATCACCGGCGCGAAGTCGTCGTGCGACGGACCGCGTTCGAGCTGAGAAAAGCCGAGGAACGGGCGCATATTCTCGAAGGGCTGAAGATTGCCCTGGATAATCTCGACGCCGTCATTGCGCTCATCCGACGGTCGCAATCTCCCGACGAAGCTCGTGTCGGCCTCATGCGGCAGTTTGGATTGACCGAGATCCAGGCCAACGCGATCCTCGACATGCGGCTCCAGCGATTGACCCAGCTCGAACGCGCGAAGCTCGTCGAGGAATATCAAGCCGTCCTGAAACAGATCGAATACCTCAAGTCGGTGCTGGCAAGCGAGGCGCTGGTGCGCTCGATCATCAAGGACGAACTGACCCAAATCCACGAAGCCTATCGGGATGAGCGCCGGACCCAAATCGTCAAAGAAGAAGGCGAGATCAACATCGAGGACTTGATTGCGGAAGAAGAAGTCGTCGTCACGATTTCGCACGCCGGCTATGTCAAACGCAATGCCGTTTCGCTCTATCGCGCGCAACGCCGTGGCGGCAAGGGCAAGATCGGCATGGGCATCAAGGACGAGGATTTCGTCGTCAACCTGTTCACCGCGTCGACGCACCAGACCTTGTTGTTTTTCACCGATGCCGGCAAGGTCTATTGGCTGAAGGTGCATGAAATCCCGGAAGCCAGCCGGGCAGCCAAAGGCAAAGCGCTGGTGAATTTGCTGGCCCTGGCCGGGAGCGAGAAGGTGACGGCCACGTTGCCGGTGAAAGAATTCCGTGACGATCAGTTCGTCGTGATGGCGACGAAGAACGGACTCGTCAAGAAAACCGAACTGTCGGCCTACAGCAACCCGCGCCAAGGCGGCATCATCGCCCTCGGATTGGAAGAAGGCGACAAGCTGATTGGGGTGCAACTCACCGACGGCCAGCGGGAAATATTGCTGGGGACCAAGCAGGGGATCACGATCCGGTTCGCGGAGGGTGAGGTCCGGTCTATGGGACGCACCGCCTATGGTGTCAAAGGGATCACGCTGGAGGAAGGCAACGAAGTCATCGGCATGGAGACGATCACGCCGGACTCGACCACGTCGATCCTGACCGTCACCGAAGGCGGGTACGGCAAACGGACGCCGGTCGGCGAGTATCGCGTGCAGGGCCGCGGCGGCAAGGGCATCATCAGTGTCAAGACCACGGAGAAGAACGGGCTCGCCGTCGGATTTCTTCAAGTCAGGGACAGCGACCAAATCATGTTGATGGCGGCGCAGGGCAAAGTTCTTCGCTGCAAAGTCGGTGACCTGCGCGAAATTGGCCGCAACACCCAAGGCGTTCGCATCCTCGATCTCGACGGAGACGAAGATCGCGTGGTGGCCGTGGCTAGGCTGGCCGAAACGGGCGAACGGGAAGACTCAGCTCCTGAGGACACCCCCGAGGCCTAACAGGACTGGCTGATCCTCTCTGGTACAAGCACAGGCACGTTCCCCCATGACTCCCTCCGAATCCAAAACGAAGAAGCCCCTGGATATTGTCGTCAAATTCGCGCTCAGTGTGTTTGTGGGATCGTTCGCGCTGATCTGGGGCGGCATGTATCTCAGCCGTCCCGATCGGTCGATTCCTCCCTATACGGTTGGTGCGCAATCAGGCCACCTTGTTACGACGGACGTGCCTCGAGGCACCACCGATGAAGACATTGAATTGCTGGTGAAGCGTTTTCGGAAGGTCAACCATGAGAAACACGATTTCGCCCGCATGAAGATTTATCCCACCACGCCAGGCGATCCCGGCGGTCCGTACAACCAGATCGTGATTTATGTGTTCGATGACCACGGGTGGACAGATCAGGAAGTCCTGGCCAAGTATCTGGGGGGGAATGCCGAAGTCATCAAGGACTATGAACGATCGATGCGGGGCTACTATCGTGTGCTGGACCAGGAGGAAGAGGGAGGCATCGGCCCTCTCTCCAAGAATGGACAGGTGACCACCAAGACGCGGGTTCTCTTCAAAGGCCGCGTGACCGATCCGTTGCCGGTCGAGGCGGAGCCTGTTGAGAGGGGTATCTCGATATCACCTTTGTGAACCGGTCGCGGAGTTCGAGATCTTGGATGCCGATGGTGCGAGAGACGGTATCGGCGTCTATCTGAACCTCGGACAAATTCCCGCCTGGGGAAGCCGCCTCCTCCGCGGATCTCGGCGAGGGAACTTCTCCCACGCGCAGTACGATCTCGCCGATCAGTTCGGTCCCGATGGCATCGCGCAATTTGGCGAGCAGAGTGGGCTTTAAAAAGGTGAGCTGTTGCAGCCACACCGAATTCTGCACGATCAGATACAGTTTCTTGAAACGGATTTGAGCCGGCCAGGTGTGTGACGCGATAGGCTTGCCGATGATGTCGTGCCAGTCGTGCTGGAGGCGCAGCTCCAGCAGTCTGGTTTCGAGGCCGAGCCGTTTGGCAAGACCGGAGAGGATGGTACCGAAAGAATCGAGCGACTTTGCCTTCGCCATGGCATATTCTAGCAGGAAACCTGTCCTGGGATCAGCCATGGGGCGGGAGAGAACCGCCAGATACTGAACGGTCGGCCATACGATGAAAACCAAGGAAGACCCGCAGAAAGTCGTGGCGACGAACCGCAAAGCGTACCACGACTACTTCATCGAGGAGAAATTCGAGGCCGGGATTATGCTCACGGGGACGGAGGTCAAGTCGCTGCGCGACGGACGGGCGAACCTCCAGGACAGCTATGCGAGCGTGAAAGACGGCGAGGCGTTTCTCTATCACTGCCACATCAGCCCGTACAGTCATGGAAACTTGATGAACCATGACCCGCTCAGGGTACGCAAGTTGCTGCTTCACAAGAAAGAAATCCACAAACTGCTCGGAAAAACGCAACAGAAGGGACTGACACTGGTTCCCCTCAAAATTTATTTTTCCGAGCGTGGCAAGGCCAAGGTTGAACTCGGACTCGCGAAGGGCAAGAAGCTCTACGACCGGCGGGATACCATCAAATCCCGTGAAGCCGGCCGAGAAGTCGAACGGGCGATCAAAGAGCGAAAGTGAGGTCCTGTTTCTACGGAGTTGGGCGTGGTTCGTCCGGTTCCGTGGATGAAGCAGTCGCCTTATGTTTGAGCGCGCGGCCCTTCTCCGGTGTCGGGTCGGTGACCAAGCCGTAGACTTCACGGCCTTCGTGCCCCTCAGGCAGATATTCGGTAATCGGCATCCCGTCCTCGCGCACGAACAACAGGCAGTGGCAGTACTTGTAGATCTGCATTTCGTCGCAGGCGCAGATCCATCGGCGGAGTTTCGCTTCGGCTTGTTTATCTTTGTAGAAATTGCACGGACAGAGCGGTTTGCCGAGTTCCTCGACGTGCATCGCCAGGCCTTTGACAACGGCGTCGGTCACGGCGGGGTTGGGATGCATGGCCGTCCCGCTCTTCTCAGCGAACCCCTTGACGAACTTCACGATCTTGTCGAGACTCTCCTGCGTCGGTTCAGCCACTCCTCTGCTCCTCTCATCGGGAGAAAAACTGCGCGAGGGCCTAGTTTACAAGGAGAATTCGCTCCTTTACAATCCGCCTCTTCAATCGGGGTCGGCGGTCACCATGGCGGAGCATTCGACTCAGACAAGATTGAGAGAACGGCTGGCTGCTGAGCTGGGAGCTCCTGTCTCGGACTCCCTCATCGTTCGCTTGGCCGAGGCGCAGGACCGGTCCGATACCGTAGCGGCGGTCCTGACCCTCCTGGATGAATTGGAAGACATCTCGGCCAAGGCGGCCCGCGCGGCTATCGAAGCGCTTCCCGAATTGGATCGACGCACCGGACTAGCCCCTGTCATCTCGTGGCTCGATCTGGGTATCGCGCTGGCCGAATCCTCCGGTGCTACGGCGCTTAAATACTTCAAAGACAGTCCACTGATTCTGGGCCTGATTGAGGAGTCTTCGTCGCGAACAGCGGTTCTCGCCATGGGGCTCGAACTGGCCGATCAGGATGCGAACGTGACGTTGGAATATCTGCGGGCGGCGCCGCACATGCTGTCCGTCGTCTCGCTCAAGGATCTGCGTCCGTGGCTCGAGATCGGCCTCGAGTTGGTGGCGGCCGATGTGGTGGTCGGGCTCGAATACATTCGCCAGATTCATCATGTAGCAGCCGTACTGCCGGTCAGCGAGGGGCGGACCTGGCTGTCCTTTGCCACCACACTGGTGACGCCGAATACGCTAGGCAAGCCGGACTACATGGCCACCATGGAATTCATGCGGACCAGTCCGGCTATTTTAGGCGACATCGATCATCCGGCCGCTCGCGCGAAGACGCTGTCGGTGGGAGCGCTGTTGGCCGGCCGGTCACCGGAATCCGGAATCGCGTGGCTGGCGGAGTCGCCTCGCCTATTGCGCGCACTTCCGTCGCAGGAATGGCAGCTCAAAGTCTTGCAGTACGGTGCGCTGCTGGCGGAACAAGATTCGGAGGCGGCAACAAGCTATCTCCGGCGCTGTCCAGAAATTATCGGATTGATCGGCGACGGACCTCAGGCCGGATCGCGGTTTGAGACTTGGTTCAACACCGGCATGGACGTACTGGCCTATAGTCCCGAAGGCGCCCGGGCGTACTTCGCCGTGGCATCACAGAAAGCCCTCTCGTCGGTCGAACAGGCGTTGAGCGGCGTGCCGCTGCGGCAGGTGGCGCGGAAGATCGCGCTCTTTGTGCAAGGCCTCTGTGGAACAGACGTGTCCATTACGGCGCTGTCGGATTCCTTGACGGCCTCAACGCCGCGCGCGATCGTCAGCCCGGATGGACGGAGCATGGCGTTGCCTGCGGTGCTGCGCCGGTATCCCACGGCGGAGGAGAACGAGCGGCTCTATCTGGTCATGGCTGCGCACGAAGCGGGCCATGTGGAATTCGGCACCTATCGGCTCACATTGGAAGGCCTTGCCGACGTGATTGACGATGTGCAACAGCGCTATGGCCGTTCGCGAGATGTGAAACCGGAGACGCTGGCATCGCTGCTCCAGCTCTATCCCCACCCGCTTCTGGCGAAGGATCTCTGGACCGTGCTGGAAGATGCGCGCATCGAATTCTTGCTCCAGGCGGAATATCCGGGCCTGCGGCGAGAATTGGCACAGCTGGCGACCGACTCCATCACCCCACGCGATCCTGCCCATGGCTTGACGGTCAAGGAATTGCTCGTCGATTGTCTCTTAAGGCTCTCGACGGGCGAATCGGCCGACTCCGCCGTTCCCCATGCCGTCACAGAAGAAGTCTCCGTGCTGTGGGCCCTGTGCCAGCCTCTGTTCCACACGGCCGCGACGGCAGAACAGGCGGTCCGACTGACTCATGATCTCTACATCACGATGGAAGAACTGTTGGCGCCACGCGGCGACATGATCAGGGTGGACCGAACGGATGACGAGCCGGTAGAGCAGGGGGCGGGACCGTCCTCGGCGGAGTCCATGAACGAGATGTACAGGCCGGTGACCAATTGGGAATACCGTGGCGCGATGCATCCGGAGTTCATCACCAGTGAGCAGGGGCTGACCGAGTCAGATAAAACGCAGGCCAGCGACCAAGACCGGCTACCCGGCAAGACGACTGGACCAGACGGACGAAAGCCGGAAGACGGCGACCATCTCGCCGGTGGACGGTCACTCCCGTCTGTGGTCGACGAATTACTTGCGATTGAGGTAGAGCCGCCGCCGATACCGGAATCGATGGTCCATGAGGAACGGACTATCCGTTATCCTGAATGGGATCATATGATTCAGGATTACAGGATGCATTGGTGCCAGGTGATTGAACGGTCGGCGGAGGCTGGTTCTGACGATAGTGTCGGAGCGAGCCTGGCGGCGCATCGGAGCGCCCTGCGGTCGCTTCGCAGGTTTTTCGAGGGTCTGCGCCCTCCGGCATTCCGACGCGTTGCGGGACAAGTCGACGGAGAAGAGCTGGACATCGATGCCGTGGTGCAACACGCGGCGGAGTGCCGGGCTGGTCTGGAGGGAAGCGAGCGTGTGTACAGCCGGCGGGAAAAGCGGGAACGCGATGTGGCCGTGGCATTTCTCGTCGACGTCAGCGGCTCAACGAGCCGGCAGCTTGAGGGTGGGCGCCGGGTGATCGATGTGGAAAAGGAAAGTCTGGTCCTGCTCTGTGAAGCGCTGGAGGCCGTTGGCGATCAATACGGGCTCTTTGCCTATTCAGGGCAAGGCCGTTCCTCCGTCGACTTTCTCACGATCAAGGATTTCGACGACCGGTTAGGGGCCGCGACGGCCCACCGGCTAGGCGGACTGGTTCCCCGGCGACAGAATCGGGATGGCGCGGCCATTCGCCATGCCTCCGCCAAACTGATGGCGCGAGAGGCCAAGACCCGCATGTTGATCCTTCTCAGTGACGGCCGGCCGCTGGACGACGGGTATAAGGACGATTATGCCCTGGAAGATACGAAGAAGGCACTCCGAGAGGCGAGACAGCAGTACATCCATCCGTTTTGTGTGACCATCGACCGGGAAGCGGATGCCTATGTGCGCCGCATGTACGGCGATGTCCGATTCGCGGTCCTTGACCGAGCGGAATCCTTGCCGGCGAAGTTGCCGAGGATCTATCAGCGGCTGACGGCATAGAAGATGTGAGGCGTGAAAGGTGAAAGGTAAGAAGTGAGAAGGAAGAGGGGCGAGGATCGATGACCGGAACATCTGAACGACCGACGGTTCCGCCGTGGCTCTACAAGTTGTTTACCGGCCACCAGTACCCCTACGTCCGGCGCCTGGCGAAGTTTGCCCAGCCGGTGAAGCCGGGAGAAGATCGTCCGGAGCCTACCAAGGACATGATTGAGGCTAAGTTTTGGGAGGTCTATCCTCGGTGTCGCGCGAAGGTGCTGCAAGAAGTGAAGGAAGGCATGATCGTGGTGTTTCACGATCTGGGGGAGTATCCGGCCGGCGGCTACCAGGCGCTGGTCGACAATCCCGAAGAGTTCCTGGCAAAAACCTACGGCAAGAAGAAGATCAAGGTGAATTTCTACGACGACGAGAATTTCGTCTGCACGATCAATTTCAAAGTCGCGGGCTGGACGGAACATGGACATGCGTGAAGGGTTAGAAGTGAGGCGTAAGGGGATTGCGCGCTTCACGCTTCACGTTTCACGATTCACGAGGTGACGAAGATGAAACGGCCGAAAATCACGGTGGTGGGGGCAGGGAATGTCGGAGGCACGACGGCACAGCGCTTGGCCGAGAAAGACGCCTACGACGTCGTGTTGGTCGATATTGTAGAGGGGGTGCCGCAAGGCAAGGCCCTCGATATTTCACAGGCCGGACCGGTGTGTGGGTACAGCACCCGCGTGATCGGCACCAACGGCTATGTCGAGACCGCCGGCTCCTCGGTCGCCGTCATTACGTCCGGCATCCCGCGCAAGCCCGGTATGAGCCGAGACGAGTTGCTGGCCACTAATGCGAAGATCGTCAAATCCGTTGTCTCGGAATTAGTCTCCCGCTCGCCGGACATCATCTTGATTCTGGTCACAAACCCGCTCGATGCCATGGTCCATGTGGCGCGCCTCGTCAGCGGGCTGCCCAAGTCCCGGGTCATCGGCATGGGGGGCATATTGGATTCCGCCAGGATGCGCTCGTTCATCGCGGCCGAGCTGAACGTGCCGGGGCCGGATGTGGAAGCCATGGTGCTGGGCGGACACGGCGACACGATGGTGCCGCTTCCGCGCTACACCACGGTCAAAGGCAAGCCGATTTCATCCCTGATGTCGAAAGACAAGCTCGACGCGATCATTCAGCGGACGCGTGACGGCGGCGCCGAGATCGTCGGCCTGCTGAAAACCGGCAGCGCCTTCTATGCCCCGTCGGCCTCGGCGGTGGACATGGTCGAGGCAATTCACAAGGATCAAAAGCGGGTGCTCCCCTGCTCGGTGCTCTGCGAGGGCGAGTACGGATTGAAAGACGTGATCGTGGGCGTACCAGTCAGGATCGGACGGGCCGGCATGGAGCAAGTTGTGGAGTACGAGCTGACGGCGGAGGAGCGGACAGCGTTGGAAGCGTCGGCCAACGCCGTACGCGAGCTCTGTGCCGCGGTCGATCGGCTCATGGCATAAGACGGTCACTGATCACGCGTCATCAGTCATGAGAGAAAAGCGCGATCCTGTGCCCCTGTCACCAATGACAAGTGACCGATGACCGGCCTTGCATGCTTGACAAGAACGCTGGCGCTCACGTACACCAATCGACGCACTGGTGTACTGAATAGGGAGGCCGTATGAAATTTCTTGAAGATCCGATGCAGACGATGGGGGTGGGATTTGGCCTTACCGTCGTCTTGATCATGATATATCTCGGGTTAACGGGCATTGGCGCAGGGGAGGCCGACTGGGGCCAGATGATCCTGCGCTGGGTGCATTTCCTGGCTGGGATCACCTGGATCGGGCTGTTGTATTTCTTCAACCTGATCAATGCCTCGTTCTTGAAGAGCCTGGATGGGCCAACCAAGAATATTGTGATCCCCAAGCTGATGCCGGCTGCACTCAACTGGTTCCGGCATGGGGCCACCGTGACCGTGGTGGCGGGTATCTTGTTATACGGACATATGTATCACAAGGGTGGCACAGGGGCCGTGGCCTTGGCGATCGGTGGACTGCTCGGCATCATCATGATGGGCAATGTCCATGGCATCATCTGGCCGAACCAGAAGAAGATCATTGCCGCCGTCACCGCGGCAGCGCAGGGGACTCCGGCCCCGCCAGAAATGGCACAATGGGGACGGACGGCTTTGCTGGCTTCGCGTGTAAACTTCATGCTGTCGATTCCCATGTTGTTCTTCATGGGAGCCGGCAGCCATTTCCGCTAAATGTCCGCGGTGTGCCGGTGGGTCATCCCACCGGCACACAGGTTTCTCGCCTGCCCCTCTATACCCACATACAATAGGTCCCCTAGTCCTAACTGCTTGAGATTCAGGCCCATTCCAGCGCAGTTGCCTTGACGGATAGCAAGACAGAGCCGTATAGTACGAACTTCTTATTTCTGAGGATTCACGCGAGACGGACTATGCCGACTGCTGCAGAGCCACGACTTGTCCAGCAACTTGAGGGCGCCCCTTGGGAGATCGATGGCTATCTCAAGGTTGGGGGGTATGAAGCCTGGACACGGTGCATCAAGGAGTGGAAGGCCTCCCAGGTCGTCGATGAATTGAAGAAATCAGGGCTTCGCGGGCGTGGCGGAGCGGGATTTCCAACCGGAATCAAATGGGACAAGGTCCTCAATCACCGGGTACCGGAACACTATTTTGTGTGCAATGCGGGGGAACACGAACCAGGGACGTTCAAGGACCGGCACTTGCTGAAGACCCTGCCGCATCAATTGATCGAGGGTTGCCTGATTGCGTCCCATACGGTCCAAGCCAAGGCCTCGTTCATCTACGTGAACCATGAGTACCATGAAGAGCGGGAGAATCTGAAGAAGGCGATTGCGCAGGCGCGACAACGGGGATTTCTCGGCAAGAACGTGCTGGGCAGCGGCTTCGACATCGAGTTGCAAGTCTTCGAAGGCCACGGCAGTTATGTTGCGGGTGAAGAGACCGCCATGCTGGAATCGATGCAAGGCAGGCCGGCCATGCCACGGCAGAAACCGCCGTTTTATCCGACGGACTTCGGCCTCTATGGCAAGCCGACCTTGGTGAATAATGTCGAGACGCTGTGCAATATCCCGCGCATCCTCCATAAGGGGGCGGCCTGGTTCACGCAAGCGGGAACGGAAAAGTGTCCCGGCACGATGATGTTTTCGTTGAGCGGAGCGGTCAACCGGCCTGGTGTCTATGAAATGCCGATGGGCGTGACCATTCGGAATTTGATCGAGCAATGCGGAGGCGGGGTGCCCGGAGGCCGGAAGATTAAAGCAGTGTTCCCAGGTGGTCCGGCCTTTTCGATGGTGACAGCCGACCAGCTCGATCTGCCGATGGACTTTGATTCATTGAAGAAGGCCGGAACAGGGTTGGGCTCGGCTGGTGTCATTGTCGTGGACGATGCGACCTGCATGGTGGCGAAGACGTTGCACTTCTCGAATTTTTTCAAGCACGAAAGCTGCGGTCAATGTCCTCCCTGCCGGATGGGCACTATCAATCTGGCGGCCCTGATGACCAAGATCGAAGAAGGCCAGGGCACGCAAAAAGATCTCGACAGCCTGCTCCAGCTCTGCGGATTCGTCAAAGGCACGGGCTACTGCACGTTAGTCACGGGGGCGTCGGTCCTGGTGCAGAGCAGTCTGAAACTGTTCCGCCATGAGTATGAGGACCATATTCGCTTGCAACGCTGTCCCTATCCATCGACGCCGGTTCGTGCAGGAGCCCATTCCTAGGGAGAGGACGATGCCGCGGGTGACCTTTCTGCATTACGGGGAAACGAGCGGAGACGTGGACATGAATCTCTCGTTGCTGGAGGCGGCTAAATCACTTGGGCTTCCCCTGAATCATGATTGCGGGGGCAACGCCTCTTGCACCACCTGCCGAGTGGAGGTTCAGGCCGGCCTGGATCAGCTCTCGGAGATCGATTTTGACGAGCAGGACCTCCTCGATCGGGAAGCCTTGAGCGAGCCCAGGCATCGGTTGGCCTGCCAAGCACGCGTGCTGGGGGATGTCATCGTGCGCGTACCGGGGAGCAAATGGGAAACCCCGAGGCCGGAAACGGCAGAAACCCAGGGAGTTGATATTCGCTAGAGAGGTGTTACACTAAGCCATTCCAGAACGTAAGTCGCGGATCTGGAAACATAGGAGGACAACGATGGTTACGATTACGGCGGTGGCGGAACAGAAGATTAAGGACTTGATGGCGGAAGAGCAGGATGTGGTCGGATTGCGGGTGTATGTCCGAGGCGGTGGCTGCCATGGCTATCAATACGGCATGGCGTTTGAATCGAAAATGGCCGAGGATGACACGGTCATCGAATTCGGCAACGTCAAGGTCATCATGGATTCTCAGAGCGCGCCGTTGTTGCAAGGCGCGGAAGTCGATTACGTGGACAGCGTGCAGGGATCGGGGTTCTCCATCAAGAATCCCCAAGCCAAAACGACCTGCGGCTGCGGGAGTTCCTTCAGCTCGTAACTAGCGCCCATAGGGCATGAATCACGAAGCCAGGGTTGCTCGGCGAAGGAGTGACACTGGCTTTCGTCCTTTCAGAAGCATGAGAGTTCCATGTCCCCAGTGACCGTGACAAGGCGCTATCGGTTTTGCGCCGCCCATCGGCTTCACACCGACCATCTCACGTCCGAAGAGAACCGGATCGTCTTCGGGAAATGCAATAATGCAAATGGCCATGGCCACAACTATGTGGTGCTGGTCACGGTGGAGAGCGACGTGAACGGCGGTGTGGTCGATTTGGAACAGCTCGATCGTCTCGTGAATGACACGGTCGTCCGGCGGTTCGACCATCATGATCTGAATGGCGATCCGGAATTTGCCCGATGCACGACCACCGGGGAAAATCTCGTGAAACTGATCTGGGAGTTGCTGGAGCCGAAGCTGCCGAATCAGCGGCTCGCCAAGGTCGGCGTGATCGAGACGCGGGACAACTACTTCGAATACGCGGGCTCGGCGCAGCCGGCAGGAGGATCACGTGGCTAAACGAGGGCGGACGGAACGACGGGGGCCGGTCGAAGATGTTGGCGGGAGCGGGCAGCCGGCGGACGTACAGGCCTTGCAGTCACTCGTCACGCAGATGCTGCTGGCCCTCGGCGAGAAGCCCGACCGAAACGGCTTGATCAAGACGCCCGAACGGGTCGCCAAAGCACTCGCCTTCATGACCCAGGGCTATCAGCGCAACATCGACCATCTCTTAAACGGTGCGCTGTTTCCGATCGAGTACGACGAGATGGTCATCGTGAAAGACATCGACTTCTTCAGCATGTGCGAACATCATCTGCTGCCGTTCTTCGGCAAGGTGCACGTCGGTTACCTGCCCAACAAGAAGGTTGTGGGGTTGAGCAAGATCCCGCGGATCGTCGACACCTTTGCACGGCGGCTGCAAGTCCAGGAGCGGTTGACGGTTCAAATCGCCGAAACCTTGAGCCAGAAATTGAACGCAAACGGCGTCGGCGTGGTCGTCGAAGCGCGGCATCTCTGCATGATGATGCGCGGCGTGGAGAAGCAGAACACCGTAGCGGTCACCAGCTCGATGCTGGGGACCTTTCGGAGTCAACTACAAACCCGCCAAGAATTTTTAAAGTTGATTCGCCGGGGCAGCGTCGGCGATTCGGAGTGAGGGCGGCGCAGTATCCTGTCAGGCAACCCGTTTCCCTGCCACATCTTCGGCAAACGCCCTGACGATCTCCAAGAACTGGTCAGGCTGTTCCATGTTCGCGAGATGTGCGGCGCCGGGGATGATGGACAGGCGGGCACCGGGAATTCGATCGGCCATGAGTTCGGCGTCGGACAGCGGGGTGGCGTGATCCCGTTCGCCGACGATGATCTGAGTGGGACAGGCGATCTGGTTCAAGAATGGAATCGAATCAGCCCGCTCGGCCATTGCCATCAAATCTCCCGCGATTCCACTGATCTGATTCCCCTCAATCATGGCTCGAACCGTTCGCACCAGCTCCGGATTCGCATTGATTGATGCCGGGCTCAGCAATTTCGGGATCATGAGGTCGGCGATCGCGCCCGGTCCCTTCTTATAAGCAACCTGTGCCATCTCAAACCGCGCTCGTTTTCCTTCATCGGTATCGGCCTGCGCCTTCGTGTCGGCCAGCACGAGTCCCTTCACACGATCGGCATACTTTCGATAGAACGCGAACAGGATATAGCCCCCCATGGAGAGTCCGACGAAGACCGCCTGCTGGATCGAGAGGTGATCGAGCACACCTCGAACATCATCGGCAGCTTGGTCGAGCGTGTAACGCCAGAGTGGGGCATCTGATTCACCATGGCCCCTGAGGTCGACGGTGACGACGCGGAACTGCGACGAGAGCGCCTGTTCCTGCGAGGCCCACATGGTGCGGTTCAACGGAAAGGCGTGGAGAAACACCAGCGGCACACCAGCGCCCCTGTCGCTGTACGCTAACGTGACGCCGTTCACCTGAACCTTCATGACTCCTCCAGTGTGGAGCCCTTCGTACCATTGGCTTTGGGCAGCGTCAAGATCGGAGAGGGCTTGTTTGCGCCGACAAGGATGAGGCGTATAGAATCTCGCACGACTGTGAGGACCTCCATGACCACCCCCCGTGACGCGGTTCCAGACCTGTTCACTGCTCCTCTTGAGAAGAAGGCTGTTGACGCGCCGTTGGCCGAGCGGATGAGGCCCACCACATTCGAGGACTTCGTCGGCCAAGACGATATCACGGCGCCGGACCGGCCGCTACGACGGGCAATCGAGACCGACCGACTCTCGTCCGTTATCTTTTGGGGGCCGCCCGGTTCAGGCAAGACTACATTGGCGCATCTGATCGCCGGTCACACCAAGGCGCACTTTGTTTCGTTCTCCGCAGTCACGAGTGGGGTGCCGGAGTTGCGCGCGATCATCAAGGCGGCTGAACAGCGGCGAAGTCTCCAGGGTCAACGGACGATCTTGTTCGTCGATGAAATTCACCGCTTCAACAAGGCGCAGCAGGATGCCTTTCTCCCCCATGTTGAACGAGGAACCGTAATTCTTGTGGGGGCAACCACGGAGAATCCTTCCTTCGAAGTGATCAGTCCGCTGCTCTCCCGCTCCCTCGTCATCGTGTTGAAACCGCTGTCGGACGAGGCACTGGGTCATGTTCTTGATCGCGCGCTTATGGATCGCGAGCGGGGGTTTGGAACCTGGAACGTCCGGTTCACGCAGGATGCCAGACAACGGCTGATGGCATTCGGGAACGGCGACGCGAGGGCGTTGCTGACCTCGTTGGAATTCGTCGTGCTGCAGACGCCTGTCGATCACAACGGCGCAAGATCGATCGACGAGGCGGCTGTGGACGCGGGTTTGGGCAAGCAAGCGCTTCGCTATGACAAGTCTGGAGAAGAACATTACAACGTCATTTCCGCCTACATCAAAAGTCTGCGTGATTCCGATCCGAACGGGGCACTCTATTGGTTGGCCCGCATGCTGGAGTCTGGAGAGGATCCCAAATTTATTGCCAGGCGGATGGTCATTTTCGCATCGGAAGACATCGGCAATGCCGATCCCCTGGCCATCGTCGTGGCCATGTCCGTGGCCCAGGCCGTGCAATTCGTGGGACTACCAGAGGCTCAAATCAACCTCGCGCAGGGGACGACCTACCTCGCTTCGCGGCCCAAAGACAACGCCTCGTACGTCGGACTGTTAGAGGCGCTTCAAGATGCAAAAACCCATGGAAATCTTGGGGTTCCGCTCCATCTCCGCAACGCGGTGACCTCACTCATGAAGGGGTTGGGATATGGCCAGGGGTACCGCTATGTCCATGACGATCCGCAATCCCAAACCGAGCAAGCCCATCTGCCAGAGCCCTTGAAAGGCCGGCACTATTACCGCCCCAAAGGTCAGCGAGAAGCCTGATTTTTGTTGGTTTACAATCTCGTCTAATCGGTTATACTTAGACCGTATGAAACGAGGGGAACCCAAACCATCGTCCACTGCGTTAGCGGCAGGTGAACGGCGGAAATTTGTCCGTGCCACGCTGGTGGGGTCCGCGTTAGTCTCTCCGAAAAACGGAGGTCGGGCCAGTACGGCTGTGCTCGATAATGTCAATAAGATCGGCGCCGGTCTTCATATGAAAGAGCGTCTTACTCCCAATGAACGAGTGACGGTGTCGCTCGCCTTTCTGGACTCAGATCGCGTCGAACAGCAAGAAAAACTCGAGGGGACCGTCGCCTGGATTAAGCCGTGGGAGAAAAAAGGGTTCTTGATCGGCGTGGTGTGGGACGAACTCGTGACGAAAGAGCAGAACCGCTGGTTATATTACTATCTCGAAGAAACCCTCAAAGCATCAGTTTAACGCAACGCGCCGAGCTTCTGTTTCACCTCTTCTAATTCGGCCGACAGGGATTCCCAGCGGGCCGTCATCCGTTCCAGGTCTCGTTTCCAGCCGTCGTGCTCCTGATGGAGGGTCGTCCACTTCCCAAATTCATTGTAGAGCGCCGGGTCCGCCAGTTCGATCTCTCTCGCTTTGACTTTGCTTTCGAGTTCCGCGATATCCGATTCAGCCCGCGCGACTTGCTTGTCCAGCCGGGCCTGCGTCTTTGTCAGGTCGCGCCGGTCGCCGCCCGATTCTTTGGGTGGGGCCGTAACCTGTTGGACCATGGCCTTTGTGGGAGCTGACGGCTTGCCTTGCGGTTTGCCATCCAACTCGTCTTTGGTCTCCTTGATCGACTCGAACTCCTGCGCTTTCTTCCAGAGGTAGTATTCGTAATCGCCGATAAAGTTGCGAGCGCGCCCGTCTTCGATCTCCACCACGCGGGTGGCGATTCTCGAGAGGAAGGTTGGGTCGTGGGAAATGAAGACGATCGTGCCAGGAAACTCGACCAACGCATCGGTGAGCACATCGACTGACGCCGGATCCAAGTGGTTCGTCGGCTCATCAAGGAGCAGGGTATTCGCCGGTTCGACCAGCATACGGGCCAACGCCACCCGGTTCCGTTCCCCTCCGCTGAGGGCCTTGATGAACTTCTTCTGCTCCTGGCCGGTGAAGAGGAACGCCCCGGCGATGCCGCGCAGGAAATTCATCTCCGCATGCTTGGTCACCTCTTCGAGCGATTCGAGGATCGTGTGCTCGGGGTTCAACGTTTCCGCCTGATGCTGTGCGAAGTAGTGCAGGGTCACACCGTGTCCCACGGTGCGCTTGCCCGTATCCGGCTGGAGTACGCCGGCGAGCATCTTCAAGAGCGTGCTTTTCCCCGCGCCGTTTTCTCCGACCAGAGCGATGCGCTGACCGCGTTCCACGGCAAAGTCGAGCGATTCATACACGACCTTTTCGCCATAGCGCTTGGCCATCCCGGCGAGATCCAGCACCTCGCGGCCGCTGGTCGATGGGAGCGGGAACCGGAACTTCACCCGCTTCGGATCGCGTTGAAGCTCGATGCGTTTGACCTTGTCGAGCTGCTTGATGCGCGACTGGACCTGGCTGGCCTTGTTGGCCTGATACCGGAAGCGGTCGACGAACTTCTGTACGCGCGCGATCTCTTTGGACTGCCGGGTCGCCGATGCCTGGAGCTGCGCATCCTTTTCTTCTTTCAGTTTTTGGAAGAGGGAATAATTGCCCCGATATTCTTCGATCTTGTGATGCCGCAGCTCCCAGATGTGTGTGACGACACGGTCGAGGAAGGCGGTATCATGGCTGATGATCAGCAGCGTCATGTCCGAATCGAGGAGAAACTGTTCGAACCAGCGTTGCGTCGGCTTGTCCAAATGGTTGGTCGGTTCGTCGAGCATGAGCACGTCGGGGTTCGAGAGCAGCAGGTGTGCCAGCGCCACACGCATCCGATAGCCGCCGGACAGATTTTCCACGGGACGTCCGAAATCGACCTCGGTAAATCCCAGCCCCATCAAGATGCGCTTGGCTTCATGTTCAGGGAACTCGTCGCGATGCGCCGCGTCGAGTACGGTCTTCCCCGTGATGGTTTCGAGTTCCTGCGGGAGATAGCCGATCCGGAGGCGGGGCCGTTTGCGGATGGAGCCCTTGTCGGGCGACTCTTCTCCCAGGATCATGCGGAAGAGCGTGGTCTTGCCCGCCCCATTCGGTCCGACCAGGCCGACCCGAGAGTTCGGGCGGAGATGGGCGGACGCCCCGTCGAGCAGGACTTTGGTGGAGTATTGTTTACTGACGGATTCAATTTGGAGCATGAGCACACACCTTCCCGGTGAAAATAGTTCGGTAGACCGGAGTCAACGACAAGTCGTTAGGAGCTAGCAGGTGGGAAGACGGGGCAGCCGAAGGAAATTGAACTTGATCGATAGGTGAAGAGCGAGCATCAAACAATCCTAAAGACTAAACCTGAGATTACGACTGCTGAAAACACTTCCAAACTTGAACAGAGCCCCTCGACAGTGCTCGGGGCACCATTCGACTCGCGTCGGAGTGCGCCGACTGACTGTTAGAAGGCCCGCCATGAGCGAGCGGGGAACCGCTCGTCAGAGCAGTTCCCCGCGAGTCGAATGGTGGAGCTGGCCGGGATTGAACCGGCGACCTCGTGAATGCCATTCACGCGCGCTCCCAACTGCGCTACAGCCCCACTCGAAGGCGTTGATCACCTAACTCCGCGAGAATCGGGGCATGCTAACACGCAGGTCTGGGCCAGTCAAGAAACCCACGCGCCCGCTATCGCTGAAAACCCGCGCTCAATCTGCAGAAAGCGCCACTGGTTCGGAACGGCGCCCGAGGCTTAGACTGCCAGCTGCTTGACAAAGACGAAGGGGGAATCCTACCATGCCCCCCTCGGCTCTGATCGCCCAGTCGGGTCAGAGCCATTTTTTCGTGTCGCCGCGGAGCAAGACGGTCCAACAATGGGTAATCTCGTCATTATCGGCGTCCAGTGGGGCGATGAAGGCAAGGGCAAGATCGTCGATATCTTGGCCAAAGACGCCGATATCGTGGTCCGCTACCAAGGCGGGTCCAATGCCGGGCATACGGTCATCAATGAGCGGGGGACCTACATTTTTCATCTCATTCCGTCCGGCATTTTGTACCGCGGGACCACCTGCGTGATCGGCAACGGGGTTGTGGTGGATCCGGGCGCCTTGATCGAAGAAATGGATCAGCTCCAGACCAAGGGTATCGCCATCGGCAAGAACTTCGCCGTCAGCCGGCGCGCGCACTTGATTTTGCCCTATCATAAGGCGATCGATCGAGCGTCAGAACAGTCCAAGGGCTCTCGGAAGATCGGCACCACCGGCAGAGGTATCGGGCCGTCGTATGCCGACAAGATGGCGCGGATCGGCATCCGGGTGGGTGATCTCCTGAATCCCTCCTTGTTCAGGAAGAAGCTGGAAGAAAATCTGGGCGAGATGAATTGGTTTCTAGAAAAGTTCCACAAAGTTGAGACGTTTCAGCTCGACAAAGTCTTCGACCAGTACATGGGCTATACCGAGCGGCTCAAAAGCCACATCGCCGATACGACCGTCTTGTTGAATCGCGCGATCGAGAAGAACAAGACGGTGTTGTTCGAAGGCGCGCAGGGCACGCACCTGGATGTGGATTTCGGAACGTATCCGTATGTCACCTCCTCCAGTGCCTCAGCGGGCGGGGCATGCACGGGAACCGGTGTGGGCCCCACGATGATTGATGCCGTCCTGGGCATTGCGAAGGCCTATACCACCCGAGTGGGCAGCGGGCCGTTTCCGAGTGAGCTGACCGACGAGGTGGGGAAGGGGTTGCAAGAACGGGGGCGCGAATTCGGATCAACCACCGGGCGGGCAAGACGGTGCGGTTGGTTCGATGCCGTCGTCGTCCGTCATGCCACGCGCGTCAACGGACTGACGTCGCTGGCCGTGACCAAGCTGGACGTCCTCGATGGCTGCAAGGAACTGAAACTCTGCACCGGATACAAGCACGGAGGCACGCTCTACAAGGACATGCCGTCGGATCTCGATGTGTTGAGCAATTGTGAACCGGTCTATCAACGGATGAAAGGTTGGACCA
>Ga0194120_10000342_pt1 | contig 87210 bp, 73 predicted proteins | sample TA2MahCa65mmetaG_FD_148642 | JGI IMG/M metagenome (GOLD analysis project Ga0194120, IMG submission 148642) | Freshwater microbial communities from Lake Tanganyika, Tanzania - TA2015019 Mahale Deep Cast 65m | ecosystem: Environmental > Aquatic > Freshwater > Lake | place: Tanzania: Lake...
GATTTCTGTGCAAAGATTTTCTGCGCGTAACCGAAGCGCCAGCGAGCCTCCCATTAACCCAATACCAATAATTGCTATTTTCTTTTGTGTGTTCATCTTAAATCTGCCCAATCAGCATTTTTTTAAATATAGAGGATATTAAACGTATTAAGAAATCCAATTACGTTAACCCAATAACATACGGGAAAGGGCTACTCGAAGCAGCTTAGTTGTTGTTTACTTGTTATTTTTCAATAACGGCTAAACAAAACATTGTTCTCAAGGTGTACGTGCTGATGCAAATCTTGCTCAAAGCGATGCAGCGAATCATATAAAACGCGGAAGGTTGTGCAGGCATTTTGTGGGGGTTGGTATTGGTCTGTGATGGCGCGAATCTTAGCCATTACTTCCCCGGCATGATCGTGTTCATGTTCCATGGCTGCAATTGGTTCTTTGACAGAAGCAAGGTTCTTGGTTAAAGATGCCGTTTCAGAATTTTGAACCGTCTCCAATTGTTTTATTATGGGAAAAAGAATTTCTTCTTCCTTTTGTAAATGTGGCATCAATTCATTGTACAATTCTTCGACCAGCAACAACAATTTGTTCAGGTTGGGGAGACGTTCGCCATGTTTTGAAGCTACCTTTTGTGCGTATCCCAAAATTCGAGGAAGTTCTTCTTTCACATATACATGATGCGTATCAACTATATACTCGCACAAATCAACCGAGGATAGTTTTTCGTAAGGGAAACCATATTTGCCCGTAGTGGTTGATTGTAAAATATTTTGAAGAGCTGTTTCTACCGCCTGGGTGTTTAATCCTTTTTCTTCGCAAGCAACCAGCAGACTTCTTTTTCCCTTGCAACAAAAATCAAGTTCGTATTTTTCAAATACGGTGGCAGCCCTGCTGTTTTCCTTAACAATGGTTGCTAATGTTTTTTCTGATAGATTTTCCATAAATATATTTTTACATGTCTTTCTTTAAAAATTTTCGCTTGGCCAATCCCAAAGGAAATGCTGCCCATAAAATCAAAACACCAAGAGTAAAAATGGTTCCATAGGCATTCCCAAAAAAGTTTTTATAAATAGCCCCGGTGTAGCCCATTAAAGCGCTTACATCCATCTTAAGCATGATTACAATTCTTGCTAAGTCAATTGGGTTCAATGCAGACAATAACAGCGTTAGTTTTTCCATAGGGTAATCACTTAACGCAAAAAGCAACATCAGCAGAATTCCGTCATAGATCAAAGAAAAATAAAACCAAAGCAATAGTGCCAATCCAATACCTTTTGCTTTGTCCCTTGCGTGAACAGAAGTGAAGAGGGCCATGCTGATGAAAACAAGCGTGAGAAGACTTCCTGTTATCAGTAATGAAATACCTATAGCATCTGGTGAATAAAACAACACAGGAAGCCCCACACCCAACCAAAATGCACCCAATAAACTAAGTACAAGCCCAAAATACTCACTGAGTAGCACACGGGTTCTGCTTAAGGGTTGAGCTAACATCAATTCAATAAACTCGTATGAGTTATAATAGTGTATTGTGGTAAAGATCAAACTCACTAGTGGCAAAACTGTTAGTACAATGGTAAGTAGACTAAGTATGGCCTTGCTGGAGTTTTCTTCCAACTGAAACAAACCGGCGGTTATTAAAAATAAAAAAGCCGCATACAGCAAAACAATTTTGTTGCGCAGAATATCATAGAGCACGTATCGTGTAAGCTTCATCATGGTTTTACCCTTGAGTGTTTTTTTGTTGACGCATAATTTGCGCTATAGCCAGACCTAGTTTTTCTTCGCCGGTTTCCCGCTGAAGGGTGGGCAGATCTTTTTTAAATATAAGCCGTCCCTCCTGCATGTAAGCCACATGGGTGGTTAGTTCTTGAAGATCGCTCAACACATGAGAGGTTACAATAATCAGTTTATTCTTTTTCTTTTCTTGAGCTATTTTTGCTTTTAGAATTTCGGTAGCCAGAGGGTCTAGGCCCGCTGTGGGCTCGTCCAATATCAGCACAGGTGGATTAAAAAGAAAAGCAAGAGCGGCATTTACTTTTTGCTTGGTGCCACCACTAAGTGTTCCAAGCGGTTTTTCACAAAGCAAATCCATGTTAAACTCTTCTTCCAGTTGAGTATCTTGATTTGAGGTGTTTCTGATTTCTCTGATCATGGTGAGCAATTGCCCCACTTTCATATTATCGGGATAACGTCCAATCTGTGGCATGTACCCAATGGATGCTCTATACGCAGGGCTTCCGTTAACCGTTGCTCCATTAACCGTAATAACCCCTTTGTCTGGCTTGATCAATCCAAGTATTGCTTTGATAAGGGTTGTTTTACCGGAGCCATTTGGGCCAATCAGCGAAACCACTTCGCCGGCATTAAACTGCATGTTGATTCCTTTCAAAACCTCCAGTTTACCAAAACGCTTATATAAATTTTCAATTACAATCATAATAAAAGTTGCTTCATTACAGGACGTTCATCGCGCAGCAGTTCAGGAGTTAAACTGGGAATAGCTCTTTCTGCTTTGTCCAACAGGGTAACTATAAAACTGCGAAACAATAACAGGGTGGTGGGATTTTGTTCTATGAGCATCGAATACAGTGTGGCTGGATGATGGGGAATGTCGCCTCGTCCATCACGGTCCAAATCATATCCTTCATATTTATCCCAATAATTTTGGGTGAATTTGTTGAGCACCAGAGTCCCGTTGGTCCCTATATCAAAACTGTTTCCTATAAAATTATTTTTTTCAAACAGATTATCGTCACAACTGGCTTGCACTTTCATAGCCCACCCATTGGCTTGAAACAGGTTTTGTTTTACTTGAAGCCGGCTACTACCCTCCATGAGAACCCCAACCGTGTTGCGGATAAATTTATTTTTTTCAATGTGACTATCCGTAATGTCTTTTAACAATAAACCATAAGACGATGCACCCCAGTTTTGCTGAAACCAATTGTTGAGCATCGTTACGTTTTTTGAATACATTACTGCTACTCCAGCTCCGTTATCAATAAACTTATTGTGCCCATAATAATCGGAATTAGAAAACATAAAATGAAGACCGTATCGAATGTTTTTTCGACTAAAGTTTTTTTCAATTTTAGAATCGGTCACAAATTCAAAATATATACCATCCCGATGTCCTCTAATATTGTTGTTATAAATGTGCGCTTGGCTGCATTTCCATAAGTGAATTCCGTTCCCGGTCATCTGTTCCGAGGCGGGCGATCCGATAATATCATTATCGTGAATTTGCGTACGCGTAGAATTAGACACATGAATTGCAAAATAAGCATTGAAAATTTGCACGTTTGATATGGTCACACTATCCGTGTCTATTACTTTGATAGCCGCAAAGTCATTCATGGCGGAATACCCCGACCGATCAAAGGAAAGGCCAGACACTTCTACCTTGTTTGCATTGATCAGCAATATTTCGTACTTATTCTCTCCATCAAACAACGGAGACCCTTCTCCCAAGAGGGTAAGTCTTTTGTTTATTACTAAATTTTTTTCTTTGTAAACCCCGGGAAGAATTCGGATAGTATCCCCTTCTTTGGCTAATTGAATGGCCTTATTTAATGAAGTAATAGTCTGGTTTTTCCCCACTAGTAGAACAGCTCCTTGGACGGAGCTGTTCAGTAAAAAAATTACCCCAAAATAAAAAACTACTTTACTCAAGGCACTATTTTTTTTATCTCCTCCCAGGTGTAAATTTTTCCATCCCGATTATTATTAAATTTAACAGCAGCCTCCTTAGCGCTAAATGCGGCCACTCGGCTTCCCATTGGGGTGAGAATATAATCGGCATATATAAAAGAGGCTGTTGAAACAGCAAGCAGTTCTCCCTTTTTTTCAAAATTTACAACCAAAGTCTCCTTGGTGTCTTTTGGGGCAACGGCGCCGGAACGCATGAATCGGAGCAAACAATTTACATCGTCAAATTTGAACACCTTCCCCTTTTTGGTTACTAGTTCGCAACCGAATTTTTCATCCATTAGGGTCATTTTACAAAAATGGCATAGGTCCGTGCCAAATATGATGGGTTCCTGTTGCGCACTACAAGAGAGTAATGAACCGGCTACAAGAAGCCATATATAAACAATTCGTAAACTCATGTTACTTGATTTGCTTTTTGGGGTTCCTCCATTCAAAATACCATACACCAAAAGCCAACCCAGCTGCTGCAATAACAATCCACCCTCCTATATCGGGAAAAGAATACGCATCAAAATTCAACAACCGCTTATGTCCAAAGACCGGGGGTTGGTAAGAGAATCCTGGTACTTGAATCGCGGCTTTAGGATCAAGTTCGTGTCCGTATTTATACCCCCATTGATAGAAATCATAAAGAGCCAGCGCTCCCCCTATGACGGTAAGGATCAAATAATAAAAAAGTAGTTTTCTATTTCCAACAATGGCAATGATCATTCCTAAAAGTATATAAAACCCTACAACATAAGGAAGAAAAATAAATTCAGGAAACATTTCAACACTGATATGTTTCATGCCAATGTAGTGATTGAGGCCATTAATAATTTCTACGTCGCCAGATAATCCATTGATCCAAATGTTCATCATTAATCCCTCGGGATACTGCGGAGCAAAAAGATCAATTCTCCAAACGGGTAAGAAAAAAACAGCCACCAACGCGCCGGAAGCAAATGCTACCAACACACGAGAAACAACGCTTAATTTGTTTGCCATAATAAGGAGAATAAGGACCGCAAGACAAGGCCTGCGGTCCGATGAGGGCATGATTTACTTGGCAGGAGGTAACAGTACCGCGTCAATCACATGAATGATTCCATTGCTGGCTTGAATAGAGGCCACAATGTTGGCGGTGCCGTTTACTTTTACTTTTCCGTCTTTCACAGTAAGTGTGATGTTGTCTCCGTTTGCCTGGCCAATCATCTGACCATCTTTCATGTTTTCGACTTTATACACCGCAACAGCCACGTGATACTGAAGTATATTTTGTAAATCAGCCTTCTTATCATCTTGCATCAATCCTTCCACAGTTCCTTTAGGAAGTTGATCAAACGCTGCGTTAACGGGTGCAAAAACAGTAAAGGGCCCCGCATTAGATAATGCGGTTACCAATTCTGCTTGTTTCAAGGCAGCCACCAATGTTGTATGATCGGGCGATCCTACAGCAATCTTCACCACATCTTTTTGCGATTCGTCGTCCTGAACAGCCTCTTGTCCTCCCGCCACTACTTGCTCAGCAGATCCTGCGCTATCTGAAGATTGCGAGGCATCTCCACAGGAAATCAGGAATATTCCTGCAGCAAATAATAAAGAGAATGTTATCTTTTTCATAATAGTATTATTTATTGTCTGTGGGCAAATTGGTTCCGGTGCTAAAAGTTAGTGGCACGTTAGATCCCGCTGGGCTTACTCGGATATAACCCTGCATTTCCTGGTGAAGCGCAGAACAGAAGTCGGTACAATACATTGGGTATACGCCGGTTTTTTCTGGCTTCCAAACAAGTGTTTGAGTTTCTCCTGGTAAAATGAGTAGTTCGGCATTGTTTGCGCCCTTCACCGCAAATCCATGGGGCACATCCCAGTCCTGCTCCAAATTGGTTACGTGGAAATAAACCACATCACCCAATTTCACCCCTTCAATATTATCGGGAGTAAAGTGTGAACGAATTGAACTCATATACACGTGTACCTCTTTACCCTTACGCTCCACTTTTGCTTTTCCTTCTCCCAAAGCAGCATAAGGGTGTTTGTTTTCTTCCAGCTTATAGATTTTTTTACTTTTTGGCATTACCAAGGATGCGGGAATAGCTTCTGCATAGTGGGGTTCGCCAATAGTGGGGAAGTCAAGGATTAGCTTCATTTTTTCGCCACTGATGTCATAGATCTGTGCACTTTGTGTCAACTCTGGACCCGTGGGTAGATAGCGATCTTTGGTAATTTTATTATATGCAACCACATACTTGCCGTGAGGTTTGCTGGTTGGTCCACCAGGTACACAAAGGTGTCCTATTGAATAATATGTAGGAACACGATCCAATACTTTCAATTCTTGAATATTCCATTTTACGATCTCTGAGGAAACAAAGAAGGAAGTATAAGCATTTCCCTTTCCATCAAACTCGGTGTGCAAGGGGCCTAATCCTGGTTTCTGAACTTCTCCATGCAATACAGCATCATATTTCAACACAGGAATACCATCGTATTCTCCATCGAAATTTTTAGCAGCTATTGCTTCTTGAATTTTTGTAAACGAGAACACAGGAATTACCGCAGCTAATTTACCGCTACCCACAATGTACTCTCCGGTAGGATCGGTGTCGCAACCGTGTGGTGATTTAGGACAAGGCATAAAATAAACCATGTCTGGGCAATCTTTGGGGTCCAACACCAGCACCTCTTCCTTAATAACAGAAGTAGCAGTATGTGTTGATTCGTTAAACTTGTTGTGAGCATAGCGAACCTTTTTCTTCATTCCCTTTCCGGCTTTGGCATACTCTTCGGCTTTTTTCCAGTTTACCGCCATAATAAAGTCTTTGTCCTTCTGAGATGCATTTACTTCAAGAAGCGTGTTTGCTTTTTCAGAATTATAGCAGCTGAAGAAGAACCATCCCGCAGATTTTCCCTTTCCTGCGCGCGCCAAGTCAAAATTGATGCCGGGTGCCAGGATTTGAAAAGAAAGGTTCATTTCTCCGGAAGTGGGATCTACACCTATAAAACTCACAGTTCCTTTGAAGTTTTCTTTATAGGTGTTGATAGGAACATCGGTGTTGTCGCCAATAGGAACGCTGAATCTTGTTCCCGCTACCACATACTCTGAATTTTCTGTAATAAAAGGAGACGAGTGGTTACCAGCGCTATTGGGAATTTCTATGATTTCTGCGGTTCTGAAAGTCTGTAGATCTACTCTAGCAATACGGGGAGTATTGTTTGCATTACCAAATGCCCAACGGCCATCGTGTTCGCCCTTGGTTACAGACAAAGCTACGTGGTGTAGGTCGTCCCAAGGAACAAACCCGTGAGAGGTGTTTAGCATTGGTTTTGATTCTTCGGAATATCCCCAACCCTTTTCGGCATCAACCGAAAAAACAGGGATTACGCGGAATAGCCTGCCGGAGGGTAGACCATAAACAGACATTTGCCCACTAAAACCGCCGGAAACAAAATTGTAAAACTCGTCGTACGTACCTGGGGCTACATAGGCTTTTGCGGCAGCATCAGCGCCTACCCCAGAGGACCCCCCCTTGGGCTTACATGACTGTTGCCCAAACAATCCAAACGCTACTACGGCAAAAAGCCAAGCCAATTGTTTAAATTTTTTCATGTTAAATATTTTTTAATGTTTAAAATATAGATTGAGTTATTTTTCTCCATCGTTACTGCGCATAAACTCCAGCACCGTGCGGGCCTCTTCTTTTCCAATGTTTTGATTAGGCATTCTAACCAGGCATAGCTCTAGCAGCTTCTGTGCCTCAGGGTCTTTTTCCAACATCATATCCACGTTAATAATCATATTCATAATCCATTCGGGCTTTCTTTTGGTGGTTAATCCTTTCCAGCCCGGACCCACAACTTTTTCTTCGGTTAGTTTATGACAAGACTGGCACTTTAGCTCATAACTTGCTTTTCCTTCGGAAACCATTTTTGAATCCAGCGGATTACTAATGGTAATATCTCCTTCCTTTATTTCCGTGCCATGAACTTCTGGCTGGTTTTTGGTCAGGTCTTCAAGTTTTACAACAGGTTGATCTTCCTGAACACCTTCGTTGCAGGAAAAAATTACTATGGCTCCAATAATAAAAGTTAAAACCAAAAGTGTGTTTTTCATCTTCATAAATTGTGGTTTGGGTGATGTAGAGTTTAGGCGTGTTTTTTAGTCTTTCACGAAGGTCAAAGGTTGGTCTTTTCTGTTTTTTGTTTGTTGAACTTCGTCATCTCCCTGGTTGACAATAATCAGTTTTTTGTTTGCGCCAGGCGCAACCGGTCTTTTGTTTGGAAAAAGTACACAAGGCATTATCTTCGGTATCAACTGATTGTGTTCTTTGTTGAACCCCCCGCTCGAATTGATTGATTTTCTATCAGATACCACTTCAAATGCAAAGAGATAAACTGTTGTACGAGCTTAATAATAAAGCCAGCTGGGATTTGGTGGTTATTGGTGGTGGCGCAACCGGCCTTGGAATTGCGTTAGACGCATCAACAAGAGGGCTAAAAACCCTGCTGGTAGAAAAAAGGGATTTTTCTTCAGGAACATCAAGCAGATCAACCAAACTAATTCATGGTGGTGTTAGATATTTAAAGCAATTAAGATTTAGTTTGATAGTTGAATCTTTGCGAGAAAGAAAAATATTATTAAGGAATTCTTCAAACGTAACCCACATAATCCCGTTTATTATTCCGGTTTATTCGTTTTACGAAAAACTACTTTACTCTTTTGGATTACACCTGTATGCGCTTTTTGGATTTAACTCTACTGTTGGAAACACAAAAGTCTTGTCAAAAAAAGAAACTCTGGAAAAGCTTCCTTTTGTTAATGAAAGAAATCTTTGTGGTGGGGTTTTGTATTACGATGCACAATTTAATGATAGTCAGCTCTGCGTTGATCTGGCTCAAACTGCAATCGACAATGGTGCCACTGTTTTAAATTATTGCGAGGTTACTGATTTGGTAAAATCAAACAACCTGGTTTGTGGGGTGGTGTTTAGGGACACTATTTCAAACACCAACTATAATGTTAGTTGTGGTTTTGTTGTAAACGCTACCGGAGTGTTTACAGAAGATATTTTAAAGAAGGACGTTGAAGCTTATTCAAAGATTGTGGTGGCCTCTCAGGGAATACATCTTGTTTTAGATAGTGTTTATGGATCCAAGAAATTTGCCATGACCGTGCCGTCTGTTGACGGTCGGGTTGTTTTTTTAATCCCCTGGCTTGGTAAGCTGTTGCTTGGCACCACTGACACCAAAATGGAAGAAGCAAAAGAGGATCCCGTGCCGCTTAAAAGCGAGATTGATTTTTTGATAGATTCTTACAACAGGTTTAGCAGTAAAAAAATAACCACCAACGAGGTTAGTGCTGTTTTTGCCGGTCTGCGACCTTTGTTTAATAGCAGTAGTTCGTCAACCGCTGTTATGTCCAGAGAGCACAGCATTATTGTTGGTAAATCCGGGCTTATAACAATTATAGGAGGAAAGTGGACAACATATAGAAAAATGGCGGAAAGCACCGTGGATCTAATATATAGGCGGGGGCGGCTAAACAAAAGAAAGTGTGTAACCAAAAACCTATTGCTCTATACTTACAAGGATAAAAACAAATCCACCCAAGAGCTAATAACCGCTAACCCCTCGCTGGCCGAGATAATTAATACAGAGTATGGTATAACAAAAGCGGATATTGTGTACGCCATACTTTTTGAAATGGCTCAAACAGTAGAAGATGTTTTGGCCAGAAGAACCAGATTGTTGTTTTTGGATGTTAGGGCTTCGGTATTGGTTTCTCCAATTGTTGCTGATCTGTTGGCGGTATATCTAAAAAAAGATGCCGCTTGGGTTGAAGCTCAATTACTGGCCTATAAAAATCTTGCGGAAAAATATTACGCATAATTTTGGCCGGTTTATTGTGTTTCCTATATTCGTGCTCGCTGATCAATAAACAAACATCGTGCTTTTAAATACTACCACAATTTTTACTTGGCGTTGGTGTGCTAATTCGGCAGGCCTTGGAAGCTGTGGTCGTTGGCGTTAACCGCCACATCATCTTTTTTTAAGAGGTCTGTCTTCATAAGGGGCAGGCCTCTTTTTCTTTTAGAATCCCTGAAGACTTTATTTATTCATTATTAAAAAATTGTTCATGAAATACTTTTTAACCGAAGACCAAACACCACATCATTATTATAATATTAGTGCCGATATTACCGAACCCCTATTACCCCCGCTTCATCCACAAACAAAAAAACCTGTGGTCCCCGAAGATTTGGCTCCTTTGTTTCCAATGGAGCTGATCAAACAAGAGGTAAGCAAGGAGCGATATATAGAAATTCCGGACGAGGTTCGTTCTCTTTATAATTTATATCGTCCCAGCCCGCTTGTTCGTGCAACACGTTTGGAAAAACAACTTAATACAACCGCGCGTATTTATTATAAGTACGAAGGGGGTAGCCCCAGTGGTTCTCACAAAACCAACACTGCGCTTGCGCAAGCTTATTATAATAAGCAGGAGGGGATTAAAAAAATTGTAACCGAAACGGGTGCCGGGCAATGGGGAACAGCCCTGAGTTTTGCTTGTGCACAATTTGGTTTAGACTGTGAAGTGTTTATGGTCAGGGGCAGCTATGATCAAAAGCCCTATCGTAAAGTAATTATGGAAACCTTTGGGGCAACGGTTCACCCTTCACCTAGCAATCTCACTGCCACAGGTAGAGCTCATTTGCAAAAAGATCCCACTTCGCTGGGATCGCTGGGTATTGCTATTAGCGAAGCGGTTGAGGTTGCTGTTCAGGATAGCAAAACACATTATGCTCTTGGTAGCGTCTTGAACCACGTGTTGTTACATCAAACCATTATTGGACAGGAAGCAATCAAACAATTTGAATTAGCAAATGATTACCCCGATGTGGTCATTGCCCCATTGGGTGGTGGTTCAAATTTTGCAGGCCTGGCATTTCCTTTTGTAGGAGAGATGCTAAGGGGGGGTAAAGCAGTTCGTGCCGTAGCGGTTGAACCCGCCTCTTGTCCAAAATTAACTCGTGGCGTGTTTGGTTATGATTTTGGAGACAGCGCGGGTTTTACACCTCTACTTCCTATGTATAGTTTGGGGCATGATTTTATGCCGCCGGGTTTACACGCTGGTGGTTTGCGTTATCATGGTGCCAGTGCTCTTTGTAGTCATTTGTTGAATATGAAAAAAATTGAAGCCGTGGCGCTTCAACAATTAGAGTGTTTTGAGGCTGGGTTGTTGTTTGCTAAAACAGAAGGAATTTTACCGGCGCCAGAAGCAACACACGCTATAGCACAAGCCATTCGTGAGGCTAATGAGGCAAAAGAAAATGGGGAAGAGCGCGTGATTGTATTTAACCTTTGCGGTCATGGTCACTTTGATATGAGCGCTTACGAGGATTATTGCAGAGGCCAGTTAACAAATCATAGCATCGAACAGGCGGAGTTGGAAAAATCAATCGGTGCTGTGCAACTGGTGTCCTAATAAATTCTTAACGCGTTAATCGATACAAAAACACCGCTGTTCGTTGTATTAGTTTTGGATATTCTTTAAGATTGATCGTTTCTCCGGGAGCATGCGCACCACGTCCGCTGGCGCCCAGTCCATCCAGGCAGTCAAGATATTTTGCTACATAAGAAATATCGCCCGCTCCGCGACTGCCGGGGTTTCCCGGAGAAACTTTTCCAAAACCTAGCGTTTCACTAACCTCACTCAATTGGTTGGCTAGTTTTGTGTTTCCTTCTGTTGGGGGCATTGAGGGAATTCCGTCTGTGAAGTGAATGACGGATTTTGTACTGGGCAATGATTGACCAACAATTTCGCGCATTACGCTCCTTGCGTTTTCTTTTTGTTCTTCACTTAAAAAGCGAAGATCTCCGTTTGCATAAGTCCGTGGAGAAATGATGTTTGTTTTTCCGGCTACTTCACCCTGTTGTGCTTCATCATTATAAGCAACCTCGGCGCCGCCAATAATCAAACCAGGATTAAAGGTGAGGTTGGGCTCTTTGCTCAGCTGCTCTCTGAAGGAATTGATAATTCGTGCCGCTTCATAAATAGAACCAAATCCTGCATTTCCAAATATACCGGAAGAGTGTCCTTGTTTTCCCTCCACTTCCAATTTCCATCCACTGGCACCTCTTCTAGCGGTGGCTACCGTATTTAATCCGCTTGCTGTTTCAAAGGCTAATGCTATATCGTGTTGTTGAGCGCGTGCAATAAAATCTCCTCGAGATATTTCTCTAGGGTGACCCGCGTTTTCTTCATCACCCGTCATGTAAACTGTAATAGAGGTTTGCTCAAGCAAACCCAGCCGATGCATCGCTTTTAATCCGGCTATTATTGCCACATCACCCCCTTTCATATCATTGATGCCTTGACCCGTTGCTGTGCTATCATTTAGTTGCGTAAATGGATTCGCGGGCATGTCGGGTTCAAACACGGTATCCAGGTGACCAATCAAAAAAAGTTTTTTTCCTTTTGTTCCTCTTCTGTAAGCTACCAGATGCCCCGCTCTTTTCAACGAGTCTGGTAATGATACCCATTCCACCGTAAAGCCCAGTGCTCTTAACTCGGTAGCATACACCTCCCCCACAGCACGAACACCGGCAATATTATAGGTTCCACTATTGATGTTTACTGATTGGCGGAGCAACTGGAGTGTTTGTTCCATTTGTTGTTCAACCGTCTGAATTAATTTTTTTTCTTCCGGTGTAAGCGATTGGCCGCTGACTATCAAAGAAATAAATAGTACAAACGAAAGGATAATGGCTTTCATCGTTATTTATTAATTCCTTCCAATGCAAACAAAAAAGCATAGTGTAAGGCTACGTCTTTTAAATAATCAAAACGCCCGGAGGCTCCTCCATGCCCCGCTTCCATATTTGTTTTTAAAAGCAGCACATTCTTGTCTGTTTTTAGTTTGCGCAAGCGCGCCACCCATTTTGCAGGTTCAAAATACTGCACCTGGCTATCGTGTAATCCGGTAGTGACCAACAAATTTGGATAGTCGGTTGCCGTTACGTTATCATAGGGCGAATAAGATTTCATATAAAAGTAATCGTCTTTGTTGGCTGGATTTCCCCACTCGTCGTATTCGTTTGTTGTTAGGGGAATGGTGGGATCAGACATGGTGGTTATCACATCCACAAAAGGAACATGCGCAATAACGCCGTTCCAGAGTGTGGGTTCCATATTAACAACAGCGCCCATCAATAATCCTCCGGCGCTTCCGCCCATTGCATAAAGATGACCGCGGCTAGTAAATTTTTGTTCGATTAAATATTTACCACAATCAATAAAATCGTTAAACGTGTTTTTCTTTTTCTGCAATTTGCCGTCTTCATACCAAGACCTGCCCATTTCCTGTCCTCCACGTATATGGGCAATAGCGTATACAAAACCACGGTTTAATAAGGAAAGGCGATTTGTTGAAAATCCGGCATCCATGCTGGCTCCATAAGATCCGTATCCATACAGAAGGGCTGGAGCCGATCCATCTAGTTGAATTCCTTTTTTATATACAATAGACAGCGGAACTCGTGTGCCATCGCGGGCAATTACAAATCGTCTTTCTGTAACATAATCACTTCTTTTGAATCCGCCGAGTACGGGTTGTTCTTTAATAAGTTCTTTTTGTTTTGTGGCAATGGTATAGTCGTAGGTAGAAAGTGGTGTGGTCATGGAAGAATATCTAAAGCGGAGTCTTGTAGAAAGATATTCTGGGTTTCTACCCACAAAGGCGTCGTATGCCGGTTCTCCAAAGTCAAGATAATGCTCTTTTTCTCTGGGAAATTCACGAACGCGTAATTGCACCAGCCCTTCTTTTCTTTCGGTAAGAACCCAAAAGTTTTTAAACGGCTCAACCCCCTCCAGCAATACGTCTGTTCTGTTGGGGATAAGCTCTGTCCATGCCGTTTGTTGTGTTTGGTCTAATGGACAACTCATTAAGCGAAAATTTTTTGCTCCCCAGTTGGTAACAATCAAAAAACGATCTTCCCAGTGATCAACACTATACAGCAAGTCTTTTGTTCGGGGTTGAAACACCCGAAAGCTTCCCTGTGGTTGATTTGCGGGTAAAATATATACTTCGGAGCTCAGCGTTGCCGCAGAATAAATCATGATATACTGTCCGGAACGAGTCTTAGTAACTCCTATATAATTGGATGGGTCTTTCTCCTCATACACAATTACATCTGCTTTTGCCGGTGTTCCTAGTTGGTGCCTTTTTATTTTTTCTGATAACAGGGTTGTGTGATTGTTGGCTGTATAAAAAATTGTTTTGCTATCGGCCGACCAAACCGCATTGCCGCTGGTTCCCGGTATTGCATCACTCAGCAACTCTCCGGTTTTGAGATTTTTAAAGTATAGGGTGTATTGTCTGCGCGAGACCTCGTCTACTCCATAAGCCATCCACTGGTTGTCGGGACTTATGTTTGGGCCTGAGATAGAATAATAATTTTTTCCTTTTGCCATTTGATCTACATCTAACAACAACTCCTCTTTGGCGTTGGCGGCAATACCTTTTCGATAGTATTTATAATACTGTTTGCCTTCTTCGGTTTTAGAATAGTAGATATAGCCATTGTCTGTTACGGGCTCCGACTCGTCTTTTTCCTGTATTCGGCCCCGCATCTCTGTAAATAGCCCTTTTTGAAGCTCTTTTGTTCCGCTCATCATGGTGTCCAGATATTCGTTCTCTGCTTGTAGGTGTTCAACAACCCTTGTGCTATCCGGCCCTTTTTTAAAATAATCATTCATCCAATAATATTCGTCTTTAATAGTATCGCCGTGTTGCACAAATGCGCGCATCTTTTCAATAGCCCTTGGCGCTTGTGTGTTTTTCGGCCAATCATATTGCGTTTTTTTCATGCTGTTGTTTTTACAAGCCACAAGCAAAAGCAGGGTAGAAAAAAAATAAATTATTTTTTTCATTTGCGAGAAGTTTTTGTGTTCTTGTTGGGGGTGTTCTTAATGGATCTGCTCGGTTATTTTTTCCAGGCAGGCGGCAACACCTTCTTTTACGCCCCTTTTATACATTTTGAGCGCCTCCTTTTCGTTCCCTGTTTTTTCATAGGAGTGGCCCAGGAAAAAAAGAAGTTCGCTGTTTTTCTTTTGTTCGTAAGAAAGTTTAAAACAGTCAAGCGCGGGCTGAAACAAACCTGCATAATAATAGCTCTTTCCTAGGTATTCGTAAAAGAGCGCGTCTTCGGGCTCTAGATAATCAAATGGAAAAAGAAGTTGATTAACCCCTGTGTAGTCTTTTTGATCTAATAGTTTTTTTGCTTTTATTAATATGGTGTCGCGTTTTTGTTTCCAGTCTTTTAGTCCTTGTTCGCGAAGTGCTGCGTTTGGATCTATCTCCGTATCCCGAAGCGCCTGGTATTTCATCACCCCCTGCGTAAGATTTGGTTTAAAGTCTTGTCCTATCACGTCCGCTTGGGTTAAGAACAAAAAAGAGAGGGTGAAAAAAAGCAGGCCTTTGTTCATATTAATAAATTTGTAGGAAAGTTAGGTTATTTTGGTGTGCAACTCTTTGTTAGCCCGTTACCCACATGTGTGTAGATATTGGATATAAATCTATGTTGGGGGCAGATGGCCTGCCCCGCTATATTCCTGGAATAAAAATTAATCGAGACTTGGTTGATGTAGACCACAACAGGCCCCATATTGCCGCACACGAAAACCCATCGTGTTTTGTGTTGGTTAACCGCGGTGGTGATGTTTGTGTGGAGCGATTTTTTTGGGGCATAGCTCCTGGTTTTAAAACCCCCACCCCTTTGTATAATGCGCGAAGCGAAAAGGTATTATTGCCTGATTCGTTTTGGTTTTCATTAAAAGAGCAAAGGTGTTTATTGCTTGCAGACGGTGTTTACGAACATCAACAGCGTGAGGGGGTTAAAAAAAAGACTCCTTATTATATCAAACTAAAGGGTGGTGAACCATTGTTAATCCCTGCTCTTTTTTCCTTTACCTCTTTGTCGTTTAGTATTCTTACGCGTTCTGCCAATGGGGTTTTCAGAGAAATACATAATTCTGGGCCTAATAAACACAGGATGCCCCTTCTTTGCCCCGTGGATCGGGCGCTGCGATGGTTACAAAAAGATTTAAAACAAGAGGAGATGGTTGATTTTGTTAGTTTCTTGCTTCCGGATCAAGAGCTAAGTTATCACACCGTTTTTTCAATTCGTGGTAAAAAAGAAAGGCCTGACGGTTTAAAAGAAAACGATTTTTTTGATTGGGGTCGCGCGGGTTTTTTGGAAAAGGCTTCTCTTTTTTGATTTATACCCCCGCCAGTTTACTAATCTCCAACATTTTTTCTATTGGTTTTTTTGCGGCTAGCCTTATTTTTTCATCCATTAATACTTCAGGTTTTTCGTTTACTAAACAAGCGTATAATTTTTCAAGTGTGTTTAGTTTCATGTGTGGACAATCGTTACAGGCACAACTGTTATTTGGTGGTGCGGGAATGAATGTTTTTTGTGGAGAATTTTTAATCATTTGGTGTAATATTCCCGCTTCTGTTGCCACAATATAGGTGTCTTCGGAATCTGATTGGCTGTATTTTAATAATTCTGTGGTGGATCCAACCATGTCTGCAATTCTTAAGATAGGTTCTTCACACTCGGGGTGTGCAATTAGTTTTGCTGTTGAATATCTTGTTTTTAGTTTGATTATTTTTTCTAAGCTAAATATTTCATGTACCATACACGCCCCATTCCAAAGAAGCATTGATCTTCCGGTTATTTTATTGATATAGGCTCCTAAATTTTTATCGGGAGCAAATATCAGTGGTTGTTCTTTTGGAAAACTTTCAACAATTTTTTTTGCATTTGAGCTGGTACAAATAACATCGCTCATTGCTTTAATTTCTGCACTGCAGTTTATATAACTAACAACCAAATGGTCGGGGTGTTTTTCTTTAAATTTTTTAAATACTTCAGGGGGGCAGCTATCGCTTAATGAACATCCTGCATTTAAGTCGGGTAATAAAACTTTTTTTGTGGGGTTTAATATTTTTGCTGTTTCTGCCATAAAATGTACACCTGCAAAAACAATAATCTCCGCTTCTGCTTTTTGCGCTTCTCTGGCTAAACCTAAACTATCCCCAATATAATCCGCAATATCCTGAATATCTGAATCCTGGTAATAGTGTGCTAGAATAATTGTTTTTTTTTGTTTTTTTAGTTTATTAATTTCTTCAAATAGATCCACGCTGGGATCTACAAAATTTTGCCAATTTTCGTTTTGCTCGATGGTTATGGTTTGTAACTGGTTCATTTTTTTAACTCATCACAAAAGTCTGTTCAAAAAAAATATATAGCAAATCATTCTTTTTAGATTTTTTTCTTCTTATAGTATTATATAATATTCTATTTATTTATAAATTCTTTATTATTATTATGTGTGTGGAAATGTTAATTATTTTTTTTATGGTTGAAAAAAACAAAACTTTTTAGTAATAAAACCAAATAGTCTAGATTTTATGGTTGGTTTTCAATTTGTTAATCATTAATAGAATGATAGTATATTTTTTGTGCTTGTTTTTTACTAATGTTTTTGGTGTTGATTTTTAGTGAATAGTCTTGGGTTTATCAACTAATAAGAGATAAGAACACAATCAAGACTAAAATTTTAACAGACTTTATGGATCTCTCTTAACGTTTCACGGGGGTTTATTAACAAAAAAAACACAGAAACCAACAGGGGCTGTGTATAAAAAAACAACGGCCTTTTTAACCCCCACCCCCTCTGCAAAGCATAATTTTCCACAGTTTTTCCCCTATTTTTGCCATCCTCTTAAAATAGGATTAATATGTCTATTATTCAGGATATCAGGGATAAATACGCAAAACTCACCGTTGTGCTTGTTGCTTTGGCGCTTTTGGGATTTATTCTTACCGATTATTTTTCAGGTAAAAGCAGAATGAGCGGTAATGTTGCTGCGTCTATAGGGTCTGTTAATGGAAGCCCTATTGGTTTTGATGAGTTTAACCAAAAGGTTATCCAGGCCGAGGAAAACCTAAAAACACAGGGATACGCACAGGGGGCCGCTTTAACCCAACAAGCACTTGAGCAGGCCTGGAACCAAGAAATTGGACAGGTTTTATTAAAAGAAGAACTTAATGAGCTAGGAATAGGTGTGGGCAAAAAAGAATTGGCAGATCTTCTTTATGGTGCCGGGGCCCCACAAGACCTTCAAAACCAGTTCAAAGATCCCAAAACCGGACAGTTTAACCCAGCTCTTGCTAAACAAAACATAGACCAGGCGCTAAAAAGCGGAACGCCCGAGCAAAAAGCGAATATTATAAGTTATATCGATGCGTTGGCAAACATGCGCAAGGCGGATAAATACCTCGCCCTGTTTTCTAACAGCATCAACTTTCCACGCTGGTTTATTGAAAAACAAAGCGCAGAAAACAGTCAACTGGCCCGCATATCTTTTGTTAGAGAGCTATACACCTCGGTACCGGACAGCGCCGTAAAAATAAGCGATGAGGAAATCTCGGAATATATTAATAAAAACAAAACTCAGTTTAAGCAACAAGAAAGCAGAACAATTCAGTACGTTGTTTTTGGGGCCTCTCCTTCCGCGGCAGATAGTGCCGCCGCGCTTTCCGCGCTTAACAACCAAAAGGAAAGATTTGCATCATCAGACAACGTTGAGCGGTTTTTAGCTGGTGAGGGCGCACCCTATTATGGTGGTTACATTAACGGAAAATCTATTCAGCAAGCGGTTAAAGACTCATTGTTTAAGCTTGCCCCCGGGGCAACCTTTGGACCGTACCTAGAGGCAGACCGATTTTTGATTGCCAGAATGGTTGGTGTTGTTCATATGCCGGATACGGTTAGTGTAAGGCATATATTAATAAGCACACAAAATCGCGACTCCGCAACAGCATATAACCTATGCGACAGTCTTCAAAAAGCAATTGCGGGTGGATCAAACTTCGATTCGTTAACCGCAAAGTTTTCGGACGACCCCGGAAGCAAAAACACGGGCGGCAAGTATCAAAATGTTTCTTCTGGACAAATGGTTGCCCCCTTCAATGATTTTATTTTCTTAAAATCTTCGGGTGCAAAAGGAATTGTAAAAACCGATTTCGGCTTTCATTATATAGAAATTCTTTCTCAGAAGGGAGGTGGCAATGGATATAAAATTGCTTACCTACCACAAGAGATAGTAGCAAGCCAAGAAACCGATAACCTGGCGCTGAATAAAGCCAATGAGTTTGCGGGAGATAGTAAAGACCTAAAATCTTTCAGCGATAATTACGAGAAAAAACTAAAAACACAGGGTATTGTAAAAAGTATTGCAACAAATATAACCCCGGTTTCTTATGAAGTTCGCGGGGTGGGAGCCTCTCGTAGTTTTGTTCGTGCTATTTATGAAGCGGACAAGGGCGGTGTTTTAAAGCCCGAACGCATAGACAATAATTATATCGTGGCGGCCGTAACAGAAGTAAACGAAGAGGGAACAGCGAGCGTGGAAGCGGCCCGCACAACTGTTGATCCGGTTCTTAGAAACAAGAAAAAGGCCGAACTGCTTAGTAAGAAAATTGGAACCATCACAACACTTGAAGCCGCAGCAAGTGCGCTGGGTGGAAAACAAATCGAGACCGCTGACAGCATACGGTTTGCGGGATCGTTTTCTTTTGGATACGAACCACGCATGGCGGGTGCCGCATTTAACATGGCTAATAAAGGAAAGGTGGTTTCTACTGCAATCGAGGGATTGAGCGGAGTCTTTGTGGTAAGAGTTGACAATATTGGCAGCACACCCGTTTTGGAAGGCGATGTAACTTCTCAGCGAGAATCTCGATATCAACAAGCCAAACAGGCGTATGCTAACCAGTATAGCCCCAACAACCCGGTATCTATTTTAAGAAGCGCGGCAACAATTAAAGATCGCCGCCAGGAAAGATATTGATAAACCCAACCTATGGCCGAGTTTGTAAATAAAGTTGCAGAAAGCGGACTCATCACCATCGATCTTGAAGATTGGTTCCCTAAAGGAGAAATAACGGTCTTTGATCTAAAAGACTATCTTTTCATGGGAATGATTGTAAAAGAAAAAGAGTTTAGAGAGGCGTTAAAAAACACGGATTGGGAGACTTTCAGAGATAAGACGATTTCTATTATTTGTTCGGCGGATGCAATTATTCCAAGCTGGGCATTTATGTTGGTGGCAGCATATTTACAACCAGTTTGTAAAGAACTAGCGCTTGCAAACCCTGAAGAATTACGCAAACAGCTTTTTATTCGAAACCTTCAAGCCATCAATCCCGCCGATTATAAAGACCAGCGCGTTATTATAAAGGGTTGTGGAGACACACCTATTGGCGACTATGCTTACTTGGAAGCAACACGAATACTTCGTCCGGTTGTTAAGTCCCTAATGTTTGGTGAGCCATGTAGTACGGTTCCTGTTTATAAAAGACAGCGCACAGATCAATAGTCACGCTTGTTCATAACTTATTCACATTAGACTTTTAATGATCAATTGCTATTAATAGCAATTTAACTTACATGCACCTTACTAACCTGTGCAAACAACCCCGGCTACCCAAACCTACCGACTTGTTCTTTCAACAAGTATTGGCGATGTGCGCGAAGATGCGGCTTCGGGGCAAAAAGCGTTTTTTGCCGGACGTCAATTTGGTGCTGGCGAAGTTTTATCTTCTTTTGTTGCGGAGGAGGTTTGTGTTAATCCTTCTTACTTAACCGTGCAACTGGGAGACAAACACCATATTATGCTAAAGCCGGCATACTTACAATATATCAACCACAGCTGCAATCCAAATTGTTTTTTTGACACCACCAACCTAACCGTTGTTGCGCTTCGGGATATAGCTTATGACGAAGAGCTTACTTTTTTTTATCCTTCTTCCGAGTGGGACATGAGTCAACCCTTTGTGTGTAATTGTCGAAGCCAGCAGTGTTTAGGCATGATTCGGGGCGCAAAACACTTGAGCGATCAACAAGCCAACGAGTATCACCTAAACCTTTATATAGTGGATAAAAGAAATTTAGAAGGATGAACAAGGCGGCAATAAAAAATCTTGCTACAGAATTTAAGGTTTGGGTCTTGGCTCCGCACTTTGAAACCGAGGATCCCAACCTTGCCCATTATTACGACTTTACGCACAGTATTCAAGAATACACGCGGGTTTTCTCTGAATTAAATATTGAGTGGGAATGGGTTCCGGTAACCCTTGAGGGGTTTATAAAAAGCATAGAAAAAATCAACAAATCAACCCAGATCAAAAAAGCGTTGGTGTTGAATCTTTGTGATGGCGACGAGGTAAATGGGACTCCCGGAGTTTCTGTTATTGATGAACTAGAAAAGCATCAACTGGTTTACACGGGGGCGGATCGCCATTTTTATACCATCACCACCTCTAAAATCCCAATGAAAAAAGCGTTTGACAAGTTTGGGGTGCCAAATTCGCCCTGGCGAATAATTTCAGGAAAACCGGGAACTGTTCGCGGAATTTGTCTACGTGTTGGAACACCCCTTTTATTAAAACCAGCCGTATCGGGAGGAAGCATGGGGGTGTCTGTAAAAAATGTTGTTCACTCCGAGCAGGAACTAAAAAACAGATTAAACGAATTAAAAGAGGGGTATCGCGGTTGGAACCTTCAAGCCGACGGATTGTTTGTAGAGCGATTTATCATTGGACCCGAATTCACCACATTTATTACAGGCTCATCCGATGATCCCGCAAACTGCAAAGTATATGTTCCGGTAGAAAGACACTTTCATCCATCGCTGCCAGAGGCGGAACGCTTTTTATCTTTTGATCGACTATGGGAAATCTACGAAACAGAAACACCCATGCCGGGGAATGAAAACTTTTACGAGTACGCACCAGCACCAGAATCCCTCCGAAGAAGATTGACGGCGCTTAGTAAAAAAGCATATCTCGCCTTGGGCGGAAAGGGATACACAAGGATAGACATTAGGCAAGACGCCCAAACAGGAAAATTATATGTGCTTGAAGCAAACGCACAATGTGGTTTAAGCGAAGACGAAGACTATACCTCCATTGGGGCTATTCTTAAAGCCTCAAATGTTTCTTACACACAAGTGATTTTTGAAATTTTACAAGATGCGGTTCGTCGTCATGCACAAAGAATATCGCAAACCACAAAAAGAAAAACAAAAGCAGTATTGTGAAGGTTTGCGTGCTTCAACCCGATTATTCAACTACGGCGGTAGATTATAAATATTATGATCCACCAAGAAATCTTTCTTTGTTACTTTCTAACAGCCGGGTAGACCATGTGTTTTTAAATAAGCTAACCACTTATAAACAACTCAAAGAATTATCAAAGCAGGGATATGACATTTTTGTAAATCTTTGCGAGGGATATCCAGAATGGGAAGTTCCTGGTGTTGATGTTGTTTACTCGCTCGAGTCGCTAAACCTTCCATTCACCGGACCAAGCTCTGCCACCTATGATTTACCAAAAGCACTATTAAAGTATGTGGCTTATTGCGAAGATGTTCCTACTCCAACGTATGTGCTCCTGGAAAAAGAGGAAGATATGCACACCATTCCTGCAGAATTAAAATTTCCACTTTTTATAAAACCCGCGCACGCAGGCGATAGTCTTGGGGTTAACGAAGAGTCGCTTGTAAACAACAGGGCTGGACTTGAAAAAAAATGCAAGGAATTGTTGCCGCTTTATGGCAACGTATTGGTGGAACAATATATAGAGGGTCGTGAATTTACTGTGCTGGTTGCAGCAAATCAAGACGGTAAAAGCTGTACAAGCTACAAGCCTGTTGAATATATTTTTCCTTCTGGCAAATCCTTTAAAACCTATTCTTTAAAAACATCCGAACTACACCCGAGCGCTAATATTCCTTGCAGCAATGAGGTGTTGGAAAACAAACTCAGAACGGCCAGCGAAAAAATATTTAAAACAGCCGGCGGGCATGGCTATGGCAGATTAGACTTTCGTGTAGATAAAGAGGGAAATATATTTTTTTTAGAGATAAATCTTACCTGTTCCGTTTTTTATACAGATGGATATGAGGGCTCCGCAGATTTTATTTTGAAATACGATCCCGCTGGTCAATCGGGGTTTTTACAACACATCATTGCAGAAGGAATAGCGCGACACGCAAGAAAGCAACGACCCTTTTATATGAAAGGCAATTCCATTGCGGGTTATGGAATTTATGCAAAACAAACACTACAACCCGGGCAGATTGTTTTTGTTGGAGAGGGCCGCTCTCAACGACTAATTACAAAAAGAGAAGTAGATCAAAATTGGAATGAGGAAGAAAAATTACTATTTCGCAGATACGCATATCCGATTAGTGAAGAGGTGTATGTTTTGTGGGACAACAATCCGGCAGACTGGGCTCCTCAAAACCATAGCTGTGATGCAAACACTATTTTTGACGGGCTCAATGTAATTACCACGCGAATGGTTGCCGCACATGAAGAGCTAACACTTGACTACGCCAAATTTCTTGACGCAACCATGGAGCCGTTTACCTGTGGATGCGGTTCGCCTAAGTGTAGGGGAAAAATTGCGGGAACCATCAATAACACGCTAACCACAAGAGAACAAAAAAAGAGGCGTTAGTTTTTAACGACCCATGTATACCATTAGAATTTGTACATCACTTGGGTTAATACCCGAAATCCTACTTGCTTGACCCAGGGTTCTGGGTTTTGCTTTCATTAATTTTTCCCTTGCTTCGTTTCCAAGCGAAGAAAGCTTTCTGTAATCAAAACTCTCGGGAATCTCTAACTCTTCGAGTTGTTTCATTCTTTGTACCAACTCTTTTTCTTTTTCGATATAAACTTCATACTTAATCTGCACGCCCGCTTGTTCAATGCTTTCTTTATCAAAAACACTGAGCGCGCTGTTAACAGAACTAACCGCACGCATCATGTCAAAAATTTCAACATCGGGCCGCAATAAAATTTTTTGTGCTCTTTGTTTTTCAACAATGGTTGCAGTGTTTAGTGTAGCAAACCAATCGTTTACTTCGGAGGGTTCTAAAAACAGCGAAGTGAATATTTTTTTTATTTCATCAATCTCGGAATGTTTTTTTTGAACACGAGTCATTCGTTCTTGTGAAGCAAGACCCAGGCTGTGACTTAGTGGGGTTAATCGCAGATCTGCATTGTCTTGTCTCAACAAGGTTCTAAACTCGGCACGCGAAGTAAACATGCGATAAGGTTCTTTTGTTCCTTTTCCAACCAAGTCGTCAATTAACACACCTATATAGGCCTCGCTTCTTTTTAAAACCAAGCCCTCTTGTTTGTTTGCCGACCGATGTGCGTTTATTCCAGCCATTAGGCCCTGACAAGCAGCCTCTTCATAGCCCGTTGTTCCATTAATTTGCCCAGCAAAGAATAAATTGTTCAATAGTCTGGTTTCTAGGGTATAGTGTAATTGCGTAGGGGGAAAATAATCATATTCAATAGCATAACCAGGCCTAAATACCTTAACGTTTTCAAATCCACCAATATTACGAAGGGCCTCGTATTGTACGTCTTCTGGTAATGATGTAGAAAAGCCGTTTAAATATATTTCAACAGTATTCCACCCCTCTGGCTCAACAAAAAGCTGGTGGCGATCCCTTTCGGCAAAACGATTAATCTTGTCCTCGATGCTTGGACAGTAGCGTGGCCCAACCCCATCAATTCTCCCGGCAAACATCGGGCTTCTGTCAAAACCGGTTTTTAAAACATCATGGACAACCTCGTTGGTGTACGCTATCCAGCAACTTCTTTGTTTTTTAGGTTTTTCGGTGTCTAAAAATGAAAAACCGGTTATATCCTCATCCCCTGGCTGCTCTTCCATTTTTGAATAATCCAGACTTCTTCCGTCAATTCTTGGGGGGGTTCCCGTTTTAAGTCTATTGCTTTCAAATCCTTGACCTACAAGCTGTTCTGTAATTCCTGTTGCAGCATTTTCTGCCATTCTTCCGCCACCAAAATTCTTTTCACCAATATGCACTATGCCATTCAAAAAGGTTCCGTTGGTTAAAACAACCGATTTTGCTTTGATCTCATGCCCAAGACCGGTCTTTACACCAAAACAAACCCCGTCTTTTATGAGCAGTCCACCCACCATGTCTTGATAAAAGTCAAGGTTGGGTGTACTTTCAAGCAGCTCCCTCCATTTGAGATGAAATAGCATTCTGTCGTTTTGCGCACGAGGACTCCACATGGCAGGACCCTTGCTACGGTTTAGCATCCTGAACTGTATCGTGGATAAATCGGTAACTATACCAGAGTAGCCACCCATGGCGTCAATTTCTCTAACAATTTGTCCCTTGGCAATTCCCCCCATAGCTGGATTGCAGCTCATTTGGGCAATTGTCTGCATATTCATGGTAATCAACAGGGTGCGAGAACCCAAATTAGCGGCAGCAGCAGCGGCCTCACAACCGGCATGCCCCGCCCCAACTACTATAACATCGTATTCTTTAAACACGCAGCAAAGATAACCCCCTATTTCCTTGAATTATGTTCCACGTGGAACGCTAAACGGGAGAAACACCATATTTACCAAGGTACAAGTCTTCTTTTCCCCTCATTTTCTGAATATCGGAGCTTTTTTTGTCTCTATACCCACAAAGATGTAGCGCACCATGAAAAACAACCCGGAGGATTTCGCTTTTTATACTTAGGCCCAGCGATTTTGCATTATCCCTAACTTGGTCAACGCTTATATATATATCTGCGGTTATTAGTTTGCTATCAGAGAGATCAAAGGTGATTATATCAGTAGCGTAGTTGTGCTTTAAGTACTGGCGGTTTATATTACGGATGGTCCTATTGTTGCAGAAAATGTAATTAACCAGGCCAATCTCTTTGTTTTCTGATTTAAATAAGTTTTCAATGAATTTCTTCAGGGCGGACCGATTACCAAGGTCAATCGAGGCAGAGGGAAAGAAAAAGCAGACTTTTGATTTTGAGTTCATAATTATCAAAATTCGTAAAGAAATACCACTCAACAAGGATAGCTTTGCATAATTAATGCTAGTTTATGATGGTTAGACTATCGGATCTTAAACCGGGGCAGGAGGCAACAATCGAGGAGTTTGAAAACTCCGAGCTTTTATTAAAACTCATGGAAATGGGGTGTATTCCTGGAGAAAAGGTTTTGGTTGAGCAGGTTGCACCGCTTGGGGATCCAATTTCGGTATCTGTTTCAGGATACCGTCTTAGCTTAAGAATTAATGAGGCAGAAACTATTTTGGTTAACGTAAAATGCTGATAATCAAATAAATAGGTGAAAATCGCTCTTTATTTTGGCTCCTTTAACCCAATTCACAACGGGCACCTGATTGTGGCTAATTACCTATTAAACCAAACAGACATAGAAAAACTATGGTTGGTTGTTTCGCCCCAAAACCCAAACAAACAAGAAAATAGTTTACTAAACGAATATCAGCGTCTTCATTTAACCAAGCTCGCCACAGAAAACGACGAGCGAATAAAGGTTTCTGATATCGAGTTTAATCTGCCCAGGCCCTCATATACAATTGATACGCTTACTTATCTGAGTGAAAAATACCCACAACATCAATTTTCAATATTGATGGGTGCGGATAGTTTTCAAAATCTTCCCAATTGGAAAAACGCCAATCAACTGTTGGCAAACTATCCAATATATGTTTATCCGAGACAAGGATTTTCGATTAGCAATAAGATGGGCGCCCAATTCAACAGCATTGATGCGCCAATGTTGAATCTGTCCGCAACCTATATTCGTAAATGTGTTGCAAGCGGAAAATCTATTCGATATATGGTTCCTGATTTGGTGCGAGAAGAAATAGAAAAAGGCGGGTATTATAAAAAATAACCCAACAGCAAACAAATTGCAACGATTATTGGTGAAATAATTTTTGTAAAACGAAGCAACAACACGGTGCTCAACAATACTATTAAACTAATCCATCCGGTTGTGTTGTTTTCCAATAATGAAATATCTCGCGAAATATAAAGTGTAGAGGCAATTAATATTCCCACAATTGCCGCGTTGACCCCTTCCAAGGAACGATAAACAACAGCATACTTTTTTAGATTGTGCCAAATGGGAAAAAAGAAAAGCACAAGCAGGGTACCCGGCAAAAAAATTGCAAAAGTTCCAATTAAGCAACCTAAAAATTGCATACCCGGCCCTTCTTTTTTTAACGCTAATCCTCCGGTAAAAGAGGCAAAAGAAAACAAGGGGCCGGGAACCGCTTGCACCAACCCCATGCCCATATAAAAATCTTGTTGATCAATTTGAATAACGTTAGGATTTTTTTCGCGAACCGTATTAGGACGAACACTCCATTGTTCGTACATCATTGGCAATAACACCTGGCCACCACCAAAAACCAGACTACCCAAACGATAGGTGTTCTCAAAAAGATTCAACTGTTTTCTTTCGGGCCAGTTGTTGGTGCGTGCAGCTTCGCTTAATAAACCAGCTACCAAAAAAATAATTCCAAATAGCCAAAAATTCCACCAACGAATTTGTTTGGGTTTTTCATCGATCTGCGGAATTCGTTTGCTACTAAAATTGGTTGCAATTCCTCCGGCAATTAACAAAACCGGAATTAACCAGGGCCTTCCGAATAATAAAACGGTTACAATAAGGCCAACCCCCATGATAACCCAAGTGATGGTATTTCTAATTGCTAACGGAAAAAAGCGAAGGATGGTAAAAACAAGAAATCCGGCTGCCATGGAGGGAATAAATCTAAACAAACCGTCTCCAATTTTATGCTGATTCAACAAGGGGAGCAAAAATGAAAATCCACCCATTATTGTACTAGCCGGAAAAATCCAGACCAAAAGAGTGAGTATAGCAAGAGGAATTCCTCCGCGCTTATAACCAATTAGAGTAAGGGTTTGTGTGGAGGATCCGCCCGGCAATAGTTGACAAAGCGTATTATATTCCATCAACTCTTTCTCGGTTACATAGGGTGTTTTATGGACAAAATTTTTAAACATCATACCTAAATGCGCCTGTGGGCCCCCAAAAGAAACAAGGCTGTGTGTAAGAACGGATCGCAAAAAGGGAAGATGGCGAATCAACATGGTACCCTAAAAGTAAAAATTTATCATTGTTATTGTATTTTCACAAAAACAAGTCTTCGTGAAAAACTTAATACTACCCTGTCTTTTTACGGTTTTCTTCACTGCGGCTAATGCCCAAGCGAAAAATTCCACAGCAGACCTTAGGTCAACGATTCATTCAAAAGCAGAACAGCTGCAGTCTAAAACTAATAGCTGGAGAGAGCAAATACACCAAAACCCCGAGTTGGGAAATCGCGAGTTTAAAACAGCAAAACTGATTGCCGCACATCTACGCTCGCTTGGGATTGAGGTACAGGAGGGTATTGCTAAAACGGGTGTGGTTGGGTTGTTAAAAGGAGCTAAGCCAGGACCCTGTGTGGCATTACGCGCAGATATGGACGGATTGCCTGTTGCTGAACGTGTAAAAATTCCTTTTGCCTCTCGAGAAAAAACTATCTACGAGGGCGCCGAAGTGGGAGTAATGCACGCTTGTGGTCATGACACGCATGTGGCTATTTTAATGACTGTTGCGGAAGTTCTTTCTGGTATGCGTGATCAACTTAACGGTTCGGTAAAGTTTGTTTTTCAACCAGCAGAAGAGGGAGCTCCTGCCGGCGAAGAGGGAGGGGCGGCATTGATGGTAAAAGAAGGGGTGATGGAAAACCCAAAAGTGGATGCCATATTTGGATTACACATACAATCAACCTTAGAGGTTGGGAGAGTAAAATATAAGGCCGGATCAATAATGGCGGCGGCAGATTGGTTTAATATTGTTGTAAAGGGTAAGGGAAGTCATGGTTCTCAACCTTGGCGCGGAGTAGACCCTATTCAAGTTGGTGCGCAAATCATAGAAGGATTACAAAATATTGTTAGCCGACAATCAGAGTTAACCAAAGCACCAGTAGTAATTACGGTCGGAAAAATAAACGGAGGGGTTAGACAGAATATAATTTCTGAAACCTGCGAAATGTCTGGTACTATCCGTACGCTGGATAGTAAAATGCAAAAAGACGTGCATGAAAAAATAATAAGAACGGCTAAGTTAATTGCGGCCGCAAATGGTGCTGATGCGGATGTTGTAATTGAAACCAAAACATTGGTAACCTATAACACTCCCGAATTGGTAAAACAAATGGTGCCTACACTGGAAAAAACACTAGGCGCAACCAATGTAACCGAAACAGAATGGGTTACCGGAGCAGAAGATTTTTCTTATTATGGAACAAAAGCGCCGGCATTCTTTTTCTTTTTGGGAGGAATGCCCAAGGGACAAGACCCCTCTACAGCTCCACCACATCACACGCCAGATTTTTATGTTGATAATAGCGGCATGCCAGCCGGTGTTAAAACGCTATGCAATTTGGTGTTTGATTATTTGTCGGCCGCCGCAAAATAGCGTTGAAAAAAACTAGCTGAAAATAAAGTAAACTATCCAGGAAAGAATCCAGGCAAGTCCGGTCATGTAAACTAATTGGATTGCCGGCCATTTCCAGCTTTTGGTTTCTCTTTTTACCACAGCTAGCGTGCTCATACATTGCATGGCAAACACATAAAATATCATTAACGAAAGACCGGTGGCCAGCGAAAACAATGGTTTGCCATTAGGGCGAACAGCAGCTTTCATTTTTTCATTCAACAAAGTATCATCGCCGTTGTCTCCAACACTAAACAGTGTTGCCATGGTTCCCACAAAAACCTCTCTGGCAGCAAAAGAAGTGACCAACGCTATTCCTATTCTCCAATCAAAACCAAGCGGTGAAATAACAAACTCTAATTCTTTCCCAATTAAACCAGCGAAAGAATTTTGGAGTTTGGCCGCGTGAAAATCTTTTTTTAATTGTACCGTATCTGAACCCGGGATTGATATAGAGGATTGATAATTTCTTTCAACAGCCTGCATGCGCGCAACAGGTCCATAGGTGCTTAGTCCCCAAAGAATCAGAGAAATAACCATGATCACTTTTCCCGCATCAAACATAAAAATTTTAGCCTTGCCTAACATGGTAGGCAATAGATTTCCCCAGCGTGGCGAGCGATACATGGGTAGCTCAAGAATAAAAAAACTTTTTTCTTTAATCTTAATGAACAGATTGGCTATATAAGAAACCAACAACGCAACAACAACGCCGGCCATATACAACCCGAGCAAAACCAACCCCTGCAGACTTATTACCCCAAACAAATAATTTTTTGGAATCACCAGCGCTGTGATAGTAGTATAAACGGGCAACCTTGCCGAACAACTCATTAAAGGAGTTATTAAAATGGTAAGCAGTCTTTCTTTTCTGTTTTCTATGCCTCTTGCACACATGATGGCAGGTACAGCACAGGCAAAACCGCTAATCATGGGCATTACACTTTTCCCATTTAAACCCACGCTTCTCATTAGTCTGTCAGATAAAAAACCAATCCTTGCCATATAGCCAGAATCTTCTAATAAAGTAATGAGGCCAAACAATATCATGATCTGAGGAACAAAAACAAGAATCCCCCCCAGCCCGGCCACAACACCATTTATAATTAAATCAGAAAATTGTGTGTTTGGAAGTGAAGAAGAAAGCCAGCTGCTCAGCATCCCAAAACCCAACTCCACCAAATTCATTGGATATTGCGCTAACAAAAAAACACTTTGAAATAATAAAAACAACACCGATAATAAAATAAGGTATCCCCAGTTACGGTGCAGAAGCACAGCATCCAGCTTTTCTGTTAAAAAAGATTTTTTTAATGGATCTGGTTCCGTAACAGCCAACTGCATAACCTGTTTGATCTTTGCGTATCGTTGCAGTATTTCACTGGCCTGTGTTTTGGTGGGGTTGAATTGATATTGTTTTTCAATCTCTTCAATCTTGTGCTGTGTATCCGGATCAAACCCAAAATGTTGGTGATTGATGAGAAGATGAATGGCTTTATAGTCCCCAATACCCACAAATTGATCCTTAATTTTTTCTATAGCAATTGCTGCCAAGGAGCGATTGTCGATAAAATCACGGACTGGAATTTTATAGGCACCATCAATGGTTTGCTCAATTGCTTTTTGAAGTGCACCAATTCCTCCTCCCTTTCTGGCATCAACCGCTACTACCGGCACCCCCAATTCTCTTTTGAGTTCGGTTGGATTAATTCTAATTCCTTTTTGGCGGGCCAGGTCCATCATGGTAAGCGCCACCACCACCGGCAACTTCAGATCAATTAACTGTGTACAAAAAAGCAGGTTTCGTTTTAGGTTGCTGGCATCGGCCACCACTACTATTACATCGGGTTTTATTTCGGCGTCTTCCCCCATGATCATTCGGTAGGTTACCCACTCGTCCATCCTTTTAGGATACAAACTGTAGGTGCCGGGCAGATCGATGAAATTCACCCGATGTTTACCCAACTGTGCCGTTCCTGTTTTTTTATCAACGGTTACTCCTGGGAAATTTCCCACCTGTTGGCGCAGCCCTGTCAAGCGGTTAAAAAGGGAACTTTTTCCGCAGTTGGGGTTGCCCACAAGAGCAATATGATTAATAGTGGTTCCCACGTAAGTTAGATTGGGTGCAAAAGTAGACAGACCTTGTCAAATTGATTTACGAAATAAGAAGTACCTTTTGAATTCCGTGTAAAACGGAATAACTTAGCAATTCTTTGATCAAACAACTTCAATGAAATCAAGATTTTGCCTTCCCCTGCTGCTTATTACCTTAAGCGGTTGCACCATTATTAATAATTCAACCAGCACAAAGAAATTGGAGTCTGGCCTCCGCGAGCACGTTGCTTTTTTGGCAGACGATAAACTCGAAGGACGTAGAACGGGAACTGCGGGAGAAAAATTAGCAATGAGTTATATAGCTCAACAATTTCAAAAAATTGGACTGGAGCCCAAAGGAACAGATCAATACTACCAATCCTTTTTGGTGAACGAAGGAATTGAAATGAAAGAAGGAACAACGCTAACCATTTCCAAATCTGTTTCAGAAGGAACGGTGGTCACCAAAAAATTGAACATCAGCAAAGATTTTTTTGCATTTCCCTATAGTGCCAATGGTCCTGTAACCGGAACTGCTACAACAGGGCTGCACGAAGTGGGCTTGCCAAGATTAATGGATATAAATGAAGTGTTGGAGGATAATGCAAGTAATCCACACTTTGATTTGGCCGGCTATATTTATGAGTACAGCAAGAATGCAAAAAGCAAAGGAGCCACTTCGTTGATTTGGTATAATCCTGGTAAAAAAGAAGATAAACTTGTTTTTAATGGGAAAGACAAATCCCCCACGATTGATATCCCCGTTCTTTACGTGAGCAACGCTGTGCTTAATGAAATGGCCAAAGAAGACGAGTTGGGAACTTTTAGTTTTAATGGGATGGTTCAGTTGGGTGAAAAAAAGCGTTCGGGCGCTAATGTAATTGGAGCAATCAACAACAACGCGGCAACCACAGTGGTCATTGGTGCGCATTTTGATCATCTTGGCTATGGAGAAGACGGGAATTCCCGCTATGAAAAAAAAGAACCTGCAATTCATAATGGCGCAGATGATAACGCCAGTGGAACCGCAGCGCTTATTGAATTATCCAGGATATTGAAGCGTTCAACCTCAAAAACCAACAACTATTTATTTATTGCTTTTTCTGGAGAGGAGCTGGGGCTGTATGGTTCAAAACACTTTACCGATCACCCAACCGTAGAACTCAGCACCGTTAATTATATGATTAATATGGATATGGTTGGACGAATGAACGACAGCACTCGCTCTGTAACCATTGGTGGATTTGGAACTTCTCCAACCTGGGCTTCTTTGATTAACAAGCCGTCGGCAACCAAAAACCAAAAAAATCTCACTATAAAAATTGATTCTAGTGGATCGGGCCCAAGCGATCACACTTCTTTTTACCGGAAAAACATTCCTGTGTTATTTTATTTTACAGGTCTACACACCGATTATCACAAGCCCTCGGATGATGCAGATAAAATCAACTACAAAGGTATGGCACAAATAGTGAGTCATGTTAACGGGGTAGTGAAAGGTGCCAATGAAAAAGGAAGGCTAGCGTTTTTAAAAACACGCGAAGCACAAACCACCACTACCGCCAGATTTAGTGTTTCAATGGGAATTATGCCGGACTACACCTATAGCGGAAATGGGGTTCGGGCCGATGGTGTAACCGAGGGAAGGGCTGCACAACAAGCCGGAATAAAAGCTGGAGATATTGTACTTCAAATAGGCGATTACCGTATCAGCTCCATGGAATCGTATATGCAAACATTGGGTAAGTTTAAAAAGGGCGATAAAACAAAAGTGGTCTATCAGCGCGGGGCAGAACAGTTTACCGCAGAGATTCAGTTTTGATAGAACGTTCTTATTGTAAAAGTTTGTAGTAGTTTAGACTACAATAGTTATGGCAGAACGCATCCCCAAACTGGTTTTAGATAATTCGTTGATCACCGAGGCGTTTTTTGAAGGCACGCGATTACTGGGGATTGTAGCCCCGATACGTGGCTATCAATTCTGTTGGCATCTTAATAATTCAATGGGGCTTGATTTTAGAATCAATGAATTGGAGATAAAACGGATTTATAAAAAACGGCAATACTCTTTTGCGGTATACGAATACAAAGAACCCACGGGTTCTCTTGAGCATTATATCTACAATAATAAGTTTGATGGCGAATTTCTGTTGCCAGAATTCAAACATCTTGATTTTTTATGGCTCATGCGAGAAGACGAGGTGAGCGATGCTTCAATACAACAGACCATCCAGATTATCCGAAATATGCAACCGGTTCAGCTAGTAGCCGAATTACCCATAGAGCATATAAAAAATAAGGAGAATTTAGTTTTTTAACCGCTGCTTGTTATTGATTATTGTCTGATCAATAAGGGCACAGCAGTTTCCGCAGTGATTTTTCCAATTGGATTCACAAATGCACCAAGCCCTCTTGCTTGTAAGAGATCTTGCACTTCTTTCAAGGAGTCAGGAGCACAGCTAATCAGTAATCCGCCGTTGGTTTGCGGATCGGGGAGTACCGTAAACGCTTCCATCACATTCACCCCACCCTCAAACTTTACCTTACTACTATATGCATTCCAATTACGAGAGGTGGCGTCAGGAGAAATCCGCTGGCTGATATAAGCTTGCAATCCTTCGATCAGGGGCACTTGAGAATAGTCGATAACTGCGCTGCAGCCACTTCCGCCAACCATTTCCAAAACATGTCCCATCAGCCCAAACCCGGTAACATCCGTCATGGCATTTACTCCATTTATTTTACCCAGTTCTTCACCAATGGTATTTAGTTGTGTTAATTGTTGATGTAAGGTAATGCGATCGGCTTCCTGTAGCAAACCTCGTTTTTGGGCAGTGGTGAGAATACCAACACCCAAAGGTTTGGTAAGCAGTAGCAGGTCTTCCGGTTTTGCAGTATTGTTTTTTTTCAAATTTTCCAAAGGAACAATTCCGGTAACCGCCAATCCAAAAATGGGTTCCGGCGAGTCAATGCTATGCCCGCCTGCAAGAGGAATTCCAGCATTCATGCAACTGGTTCTGCCTCCTTCAACTACACGCTGTGCATATGTAGCAGCAATTTTTTCAACAGGCCAGCCCAAAATGGCAATTGCCAATAAAGGTTTTCCTCCCATTGCATATACATCACTGATTGCATTGGCGGCAGCCACTTTTCCAAACAAAAAGGGATCGTCTACAATAGGAGTAAAAAAGTCAGTGGTTGAAATAAGCGCGGTGCCGTTTCCCAAATCATACACTGCCGCATCGTCATTACTATGATTACCTACCAATAAATTTTTTGCATCCGGTAATGCAAGATTGGTGTGCAATATTTCTTCCAACACTTTAGGCGCAATTTTACAACCACAACCTGCGCCGTGTGAAAAAGAAGTGAGTTTAATAGATTCCATGTTTATCTTATATTTTTTTTACCTCAAGCAAAGCGCCCACATTGCCCGCACCCGTTTGATTGCTTGGGATAGCTATTAATAATTTTTCAAGCCCTTCTCGATTTTGCAATGACCGTGCATAAAATTTGTCGTAATACCGTAATAAAATAGCAAAGCTTGCTGTTGTGTTGTTTTCTTGAAAAAGGTCAATGGATTGTTGAGCTTGTTGATGTCCGAGTTTTTTAGTGATACGCACAATGGCAGCAATAACAGCATCGCGATCAAGTTGTCCGTATTCTTCCACAATATGCTCAAGTCTTTTTTCAAAAGGAATATCCAAAAAATATACAGGCGATTTTCGCATGGTGGCCCATAGTTCGTTGGGGATATTCACGGTTCCTATACGTTGCGATTCGTCCTCCAGCCAAATTGAAGCAGTTTGATTTGTTTGTACGCAATTCTGCAAGGCCTGAGCTAATTTGTTTTCAAATTGTTCTTGTCCGGGTTGCGGTGGAAGGCCAATATTTCCAAAGGCAGAACCTTTGTGGCCTGCCAGCGCCTCCAGATCTATCACTTGTTGTCTTTCTTTTTTTACCTGATTCAACAACTCTGTTTTTCCGGAACCGGTATACCCTCCTATCAATTGAAAGGGATAATCTTTTTTAAACTGCGCCAACACCCAGTTACGGTAAGCTTTGTATCCTCCGGAAAGCGTATAGATTTTAAATCCAAACAGATCCAACAACCAACTAATGGCAGCGCTTCGCATTCCTCCCCGCCAACAATGCACCAGCAATATTTTACTTCCATTAGCTATGCGTTCTGCATCCTGTACACGTTGTTTTAGTGTGGGACCAAAAAAATCAAGACCAATTTTGATGGCATCCTCTCTGCTTTTTTGTTTATAGGTGGTGCCAACAATTTTTCTTTCTTCGTCTGTGAAAAGAGGAAATGAAACTGCGCCCGGTATATGTGCATGTTTAAATTCGCCAGGGCTTCTCACATCTAAAACAGGATGTAATAAGGCTAAAGAAAGAAATTGTTCGATATCAATCCGCTGCGCCGGCATATAAAAAAGGGGACCGTGTCCCCCTATGCGTTTATCTATTCATTGAAGCTAAAAACTCTTCATTATTCTTAGTGCCCTTCATTCGATTTTGCAATTCACGCATCGCTTCTTCGGTATTCATGTCGGTGAGAAAAACACGAAGCAGATTCATGCGTTGCAGTACAGCCGGCTCCAATAGTAAATCATCCCGACGAGTAGACGATGAAGTAAGATCAATTGCCGGGTAAATGCGCCTGTTGGATAATTTACGATCCAGCTGCAGTTCCATATTACCGGTTCCCTTGAATTCTTCAAAGATCACCTCATCCATTTTACTACCGGTATCAACCAGGGCGGTAGCAATAATGGTAAGAGAACCACCATTTTCAATTTTACGAGCCGCGCCAAAAAATTGCTTTGGTTTTTGCATTGCGTTTGCTTCCACACCACCAGACAACACTTTACCAGAAGCCGGAGCTACGGTGTTATGCGCGCGCGCTAAACGCGTGATAGAGTCTAATAGAATTACTACATCATGTCCGCACTCTACCAAGCGCTTGGCTTTATTGAGCGCCATGGTGGAAACCTTTACGTGTTTTTCAGCGGGTTCATCAAAAGTTGAAGCAATAACCTCTGCGCGTACACTTCTTTCCATATCCGTAACCTCCTCAGGTCTTTCATCTACTAGCACCACCATCAAATAACATTCCGGATGATTGGCCGCAATAGCATTGGCTACCGCTTTCAGCAACATGGTTTTACCCGTTTTGGGCTGTGCTACGATCAATCCACGCTGGCCTTTACCAATGGGAGTGAACAAATCCATGATACGAGTGGAATAGTCGGAAGGAGTGGTAAACAGATTTAATTTTTCGAAAGGGAAAAGTGGTGTCAGGTAATCAAACGGAACACGATCTCTTACTTCGTCGGGGCTTTTTCCGTTTAGCAGATCAACTTTTATAAGAGCAAAATATTTTTCTCCTTCTTTTGGAGGACGAACGGGGCCATAAACAGTATCTCCACTTTTTAAACCAAAGATCTTGATTTGTGAAGGGGAAACATATACGTCGTCGGGAGAGGATAAATAATTGTAATCAGAGGAGCGAAGAAATCCATATCCATCGGGCATCATTTCTAACACCCCTTCGCCCATAATCATACCATCAAATTCGACCGTAAAAACAGGTTCTTTTCGGGGAGCTGGCTGAAATCGTTGTGGAGCATTTTCAACAGGCACTCCGGGTTCGGGCGTATTTTCTAAAATAGTTTGTGCTAGCAAATCTGTTTTTATAGGAGCCGCCTCTGGCACCATTGCAGGAGCATCGGCGGAGCTTTTCTCGGGAGATTTTTCTTCAGGTACGTCTTCTTTACGGGGTCTTCCTCTTCTTTTTGGTTTGTTTTCGTCGGTAGAAACTGGCATTCTTGTTTTTTTAGTGATTGAAGTTTGTCGGGGAAAATAGAACGAGCAATTCGTTCGAGGGATAAAAATTAGGTGTTACTATAGGACTTGAAACGATGGCCGCAACGGCCGTTTGCTACTGCAATAGTACTGCAAATTCGAGAATCCTAAAAATTTTTTCATTCCCTCTTTGTCAGCCACTCTGTGTTCAGGGCTTACCTTTGTTCCTCTAAAGTTTGGGCACATGTTTAATAACAGGATCAAGATTAAGGAGTTGTTGGCACAGGAACCCGCGGGTCAGCAGGTTACGGTCATGGGTTGGGTGCGTACTTTTCGCAACAATCAATTTATAGCCTTAAACGACGGAAGCACAAATAATAATTTACAAGTGGTGTTGGAATTGGGAAAATTCCCAGAAGAGCTTTTAAAAAGAATTACCACATCTGCATCCTTGCGGGCACAGGGTGTTGTAGAACCCTCTCTCGGTAAAGGACAAAAGATGGATCTGAAAGCAACCACAATTGAAATACTAGGCGATTCCGATGCCGAGAAATATCCGCTTCAACCCAAAAAGCATTCTTTAGAATTTTTAAGAGAAAAAGCACATCTACGTTTTCGTACCAACACCTTTGGAGCAATATTTCGTGTAAGACATGCGCTAGCATTTGCTGTACATCAGTTCTTCAATCAAAAAGGGTTTATTTATTTACACACACCCATTATTACCGCCAGTGATGCAGAAGGCGCGGGTGAAATGTTTAAAGTTACTACCCTGCCCATGGATGGAACTGCACCAAAAAACGAAGAGGGTGCTGTCAATTATAAAGAAGATTTTTTTGGTCGCGCCACCAATTTAACGGTGAGCGGACAATTGGAGGGCGAACTGGGAGCCACTGCATTTGGAGAAATCTATACGTTTGGTCCTACTTTTCGTGCCGAGAACAGCAACACGGCCAGACATCTGGCGGAGTTCTGGATGATAGAACCCGAAATGGCATTCTGTGATTTGGAAGACAATATGAATTTGGCCGAAGAGTTTATCAAGTATATCATTGGCTATGCCATGCAGCATAACGCAGAAGACCTGCAATTTTTAGATCAGCGCTTAGCTGAAGAAGAAAAACAATTGCCACAGGACAAGCGAAGCGAAATGGGATTGTTGGACAAACTCAAGTTTGTAGTAGACAATCAATTTGAACGAATCACCTACACGGCAGCAATTGACATCTTGCGAGAGAGCAACTACAACAAGAAAAAGAAATTTCAATACGAGATCACAGGATGGGGAATGGATTTGCAAAGTGAACACGAGCGTTACCTGGTAGAAAAACATTTTAAGAAACCCGTAATTCTTTCCAACTATCCGGCCGGCATCAAAGCATTTTATATGCGCCAAAATGAAGACGGCAAAACCGTTGCGGCCATGGACATTCTGGCTCCCGGCATTGGAGAAATCGTAGGAGGGTCACAGCGTGAGGAAAGAATGGATCGACTAACCACACGTATGAAAGAAATGAATATTCCCGAAGAAGAGCTGTGGTGGTATTTAGATACTCGCCGATTTGGAACCGTACCGCACGCAGGCTTTGGGTTGGGTTTTGAAAGAATGGTACAATTTGTTACCGGTATGAATAACATACGCGATGTGATTGCCTTTCCGCGCACACCGGGAAGCGCAGAATTTTAATTTTTCCTCAGCATCTTATTTTCCCTGCTGAAACCGATGAACACGTGTTGCTATATTCTCGCGAACATCAACATAATAAAGATTGATATCACCAACGTGATAATTACTGGTCTTATATAAAAAACTCCAGGGAAACTTTGGCTTTTCGGTAAACAAAACACCATGACTGATCTGTGCATCGGCCGGTGTTGGAAATATCTTATTGAAATTAGTAATAATGGCTCCCTTGTTACGCGTTCGTCCTACAAATGTATTATCGGTGGTCCAGCTTATAGGATTGGTAACTAATATAGAATCTCCTCTTGCATTTTCTTTGGTAACTCCCGGGGTAAGATACCCTGTTTTAAATGTTCGCCAACTACATACACAACCAACTTGCTCAGGGGTTGAGCATACCGGAATGCTGGTTAATGCTTTTATATTCAAAGGCCAGCCTACTGCGTAAGCGGCAACTAATTGATTTTGCAAAGGCTTACCGTCAAAAAATTCTTTTAATAACCAAATGGCATGGAGTGTGCCTTGACTATGTGCAGCGAGTATAATAGGCCTTCCATTATTAAAATGTTCGAGATAATAGATAAATGCAGAACGAACGTCCTGATACGCCAATGCAATGGCCCGACTAGACAGTGACGAATCTACTGCGTAAAAATTTTTTATATGTGCTTGTCTGTATCGGGGCGCAAAAACCTGCCCGTATTGATTAAATGCACTAGCCTGAAACAAAATGGTTGAATAATCTGTTTTAGCGTTTAAATAAGGGTCGTCAATGGCTGCATTGCCTTGGGGAAAATCCTCTTTGTTAGTAAAAGTAGTGGGGTGTACAAAAAACACATCGACGATGGCAACCCTTTCTTCGTTTCTAAAGGGGGCTGGAATGCTGTCTGATGGGTCTTTTTTCAATGGGTGCGCAGCCCAGTGGTCCAAATTGCTATAATCGGGAACTCCGATATCATTACGAAAAGTGTAGCTTTTACTGTAGGACTGGTATTTATCTGCACATCCTTGAATTCCTAAAAAACAGGTAAAAAGCACTAAAAATCGATAAAAATGGGTCATAATGCTGCAAATTTCGCCTTAAATATGTTAAAAAGATCAAAATATAGAAAAAACAAAAAAATAATAGTACTATGTAATGCATAGTATCATACATTCACCCTATCTTTGCATAAGCAACTACAAGCTTTAATATGAATATCGACAACACACAAAGCCAAATGCGGAAGGGGATTTTGGAGTTTTGTATCCTCTCTGTTATCAAAAGAGGCGAATCCTACCCCGGAGACATAGTGGATGAAATGCGTGCATCAGGGCTTCAGATCCTGGAAGGAACGCTTTATCCGCTTTTGACCCGACTCAAGAATGCCGAAATGCTCAGTTATCGATGGGTTGAAAGTCCTACGGGCCCCCCACGCAAATATTTTTCACTGACTGAAAAGGGGCAGCTTTTTTATCAGGACCTAGGCCGCACCTGGGAGGAACTCTCCTTTGCAGTAAATAAAATTATTAGTCCTAAACCCACTAACCTTTAATAATAAACAGTTGTAATATGAAAAAGATCATCACCATTAATTTAAGCGGACGTGTTCTCCAGATAGAGGAGCCTGCTTATGAACAACTGCAACAATATATTGCCAGCTTGCGCGCTTATTTCTCAAAAGAAGAAAGCCGCGAAGAGATTATTAATGACATTGAAGGCAGAGTAGCGGAACAGTTCTATAGTTTAATTCAACAAGGGGCTCCTTGTATTACCGAACAACACCTGAGCGAGATCATTGCTGCTATGGGAAAGCCAGAAGAATTGGCCGATGCAGAAATGGCTGAATCGGCAAACACTCAGGAAGAGCGTCCGTTGAATAATCAATCAAACCCCAATACCAAAACAAATAAAAGAGAATTTTTTAGAGACGCTAATAATAAAGTGTTGGGTGGAGTGGCTAGCGGAATTGCTAATTATATCGGAATCGATCCGGCGATCATCCGCATTTTACTTGTGCTATTTAGCTTTTCGAGTTTTGGTATAATAGCGTTTGGGTATATTCTACTTTGGATAGTTATTCCGGCCAAAGAACTGGAGGACTATATGGGGCGTAGAATTTACCGCAACCCTGATGATCGGGTTTTTGCGGGTGTGGCTAGTGGAATTGCTGCCTACTACAATATAAGCGCACGTAATATTCGCCTGGTGTTTTTAGCCCCCGTGTTATTACAAATATTATTTTCCATATTAAATGTTTTTGATGATTCTGCACTGGCGGAGCTTATTTTCAATATAAGCTTTGGTTCACTTTTTGGTTTTTCTGTGGTGCTCTATATTATTCTGTGGCTTATTCTTCCAACCGCAGAAACCCCGTATCAAAAAATGGAAATGCGTGGGGAAACTATCAATCTGGAAAAAATTCGTCAGTATGTAAGCGAGGGGGGCGTCAATAAAAAAATGGAAGAATGGGGGAAAGACGTTGAGTTAACCGCAAAGCAATTATCTGCAAGGGTTGAAGCACTGGCAATGGAAGCCAAACAAAAAAGCAGCGGATCTAAGCTACTCCGCATTGTTGGTTTATTTTTTAAAGTAATTTTTGTTTTCGTTTTCGGAGGCATTGCTATTGTATTATTGATAGCACTCCTGGCGCTATTGTTTGGAGGAGTTGTTTCCTGGCCCTTACAACATTATATATGGAGTTCTTCGCAACAGCAAGTATTGGCCTGGGCAACCTTTGCCTTGTTTTTACTAGTGCCTGTAATTGGTTTTATCATTTGGTTGACTCGTCGATTGATCAACACAAAAACCGGGCACACCTATTTGAGCTGGACTTTTGGCGGACTCTGGGCCTTAGGTTGGGTTGCATTAACACTGTTTGCAGCCAGCATATCAAAGGATTTTAGTTATAAATCAAAAAAAATAGAAAACATTGCAATGCCTTCCGCCTCGGCTACTAAAATGTTGGTTACGGTTACAGAGCCCGAGTTGGAGTACAGCGGAAGTTTTAGCTGGATCGACGGAGATCCAACCGGCTGGGATTTAACTAAGGACACATTAAAACTCTCGAATATTTTGATAAAAGTTGAACCCAGTGGTGATACCACTTATCAGCTGCAAGTGGTTCGGATGGCAAATGGAAAGGACCAACAAGACGCTGGTGATCGGGCTGATTTGATCAATTATCACGTTGTTGCAAATCCCGTTGGTGAACAACAGACCTTGGTAGATTTGGGTAATAGCTACGCCATACCCGCCATGTCAAAATACAGAGGCCAACAAGTAAAAATCATTATTCGAGTTCCGATAGGGGGTAAGATTAATTTTGACAAATCAGTTAGATCAAAACTCTCTTCATTTGAGATAAAAATCCGACACCGAAACGATAACAGATACGATCGATATGATTGGGAAGAACATGATTTCCGATATCGTTCCAACATTGATTATATCATGGGGGCAGATGGAGAGCTCAAGGCGTCCAGTGAGTTAGATTCCGGAGGAGAAACTCTGAACTTGGAATCGAAGCCTCCTGCGCCACCAACTCCGGATACACAAAAGAAAGCTATGTTATTACCCCCAAACAAGATTTATCCTATTGAAGCATGCGGCCCCTCCCTATTAAGACTTCTTTTGAGATAGACCGACAGATGCTTTGACTTACATTTGTGTTCTTAAAAATGACAAATGTCTGTCAGGAACACGCCCTTTTTTCAAAAACACCAGGAATTAGGAGCCAAGATGGCTCCCTTTGCTGGTTATAATATGCCCATATCCTATTCCGGAATAAATGACGAGCACCAAACAGTAAGAAAGAACGCCGGCGTATTTGATATTAGCCATATGGGCGAATTTATTCTAAAAGGACCCCAGGCACTTGATCTAATACAGCGCGTTACCAGCAACGATGCTTCCAAGTTGACCAATGGCAAGGCGCAATACAGTTGTTTTCCAAATGACAAAGGAGGCATTGTGGACGATATATTAGTGTATTGCCTGGAAGAGAACAAGGTATATATGCTGGTAGTTAATGCTTCCAATATTGAAAAGGATTGGAATTGGATTCAGCAATTCAATTCAGCAAATGTGGAAATGCATAATATATCTGACAAAACCTGCTTGTTAGCGGTACAGGGTCCAAATGCAACACGCATCTTACAGCCGTTAACCGAAATGGACTTGTTGAATCTTGGGTATTACACATTTGCAAAAGGAAAATTTGCGGGGGTTGACAATGTGTTAATCAGCGCAACTGGATATACGGGCGCGGGGGGTGTAGAGATTTACTTTGAAAACAAAAACGGGCATGCTGAAAAAATTTGGGATGCCATATTTGAAATTGGAGCACCACAAGGGCTCAAACCAATAGGGTTGGGCGCACGCGATACACTTCGATTAGAGATGGGATTCTGTTTGTATGGGAATGATATTGACAACACCACTTCACCATTGGAAGCCGGACTAGGTTGGATTGTTAAGTTTTCAAAACCCTTCACCAACGCCACTGCACTGGCTGCACAAAAAGCTGCGGGTCTGCAACGGAAGCTGGTGGGTTTTGAAATGATCGACAAGGGAATTCCGCGTCATGGCTATGAAATAAAAAATCAAGACGGACAAGTAATTGGAGTAATCACTTCAGGAACGCAATCGCCGAGTTTAAACAAGGCAATCGGAATGGGATATTTGCAATCGGATCATTCCACACTGGACGCCATTGTTTATATACAGGTTAGAGATAAACAGTTAAAAGCAAAAGTTGTCAAAGTACCTTTTATTTAAGTATGCCTACGATTCACCTGACTACGTTTATTGCTGCACCGGCCAATATTGTATTTGACCTGAGCCGACACGTAAGCGTGCACAAAGAAGCATACGTGAGGCACAAAACAGAAGCAGTTGCAGGAACTCGGTTTGGCTTAATGGAAAAGGGAGAAACAATTACCTGGAAATCCTTTCACCTTTATAAAGAGCGGTTGCAACGTGTCAAAATTGTAGAAATGATCAAACCTGAAATGTATGTGGAGGTTCAGCTACAAGGAGATTTGACCATGTTCAGGCACGAACATCACTTCAAGCCCATTGATAATGGTATGCTGATGATAGACTTGCTAACCTATGAATTTCCTTATGGGCAACTGGGGCGTTTATTTAACACTGTTTATTTCAATCAATACATGGAAAAATATCTTCAGCAAAAAAATATGTTTATTAAAAAGTATGCTGAAACGGATCGCTGGAAAAAACTCCTACTTCGATAAAAACACTTTCCACTCACTGCTCTTGTTTGTGGAATTAATTCTAAATTTGCGCACGCCAATCAAACATGTCTACTAAGCCAGTACTTTATACCTCTCTTTCACCCGCCCTTCTGCACCTTTATGACTTAAGCAATAGCGTAGTTGTGATCATTGATGTGTTTCGAGCAACGTCAACGATTGCTGCTGCGCTGCATAATGGAGCTCGGGCAGTAATTCCTGTAGATTCTGTTCCCAAAGCAATAGAAATGGGAAAAAACATCGATGGAATTGTAGCGGGAGAACGTGATGGTTTGATTGCTGAAGGTTTGCAACACGGAAATTCGCCATTGGAATATTCGCGAAACTTTATTGAAAATCGCAATTTGGTTTTAACCACCACCAACGGTACTCGTTTGCTTCAAATGGCATTGGACAGAAACGCCTCTACAATTATTTCCGGAAGTTTTCCCAACCTATCTGCTGTTTGTTCTTTTTTAATCAATGAGGGGAAAAACGTGGTATTGGGTTGTGCAGGTTGGAAAGACCGATTTAATTTAGAAGACACGCTTTTTGCAGGAGCGGTAATTGAACAAGTTCAGGAGCATTTTTCCATTCATTGTGACAGCTCATTGATGGCTACTACGCTTTACCAAAAGTATGCCAATGATTTATTAGGATTTGCCCCACAGCTAACGCACTATCATCGCTTGGTGAAACGAATTGGGCTGATCAAGGATATTGAATTTTGTCTGACTCCCGATGTAGCTAATGTGCTGCCTGTTTATCAGGACGGGAAGCTAGTTGTAAAAAAATAAATCTGGTAAGATAGGAATTTTTTAGCGTACGAAATCAATTTGTACCCAATCTCCTTCTTTATTTTTTCCCACAGGGAAAATTGGTTCTTATTCCTTTAAATTTGTAGGTTCCCCTTTGCACAAGGGGCACATTGATAATTGTGGCACTACCCCATCTCGTAAAACATATTTATACGCACGGCACGGATGAAGTGGTTCGTCGTGGAAAAAAAATACATGCCATTGGTTTTGTAGAACTTGTTGAACACGATCAGTTGTTTGGTACAGCTACTTTTCGAGTGCGCGATGATAGCTATAATACCTATTATAAAGTTTATATACATCATTTTAAAGAACCCGGGGCCACCACTTTACGTTGCACTTGTCCGTATAATCTGGGGGAAATTTGCAGGCACGAAACAGCGGCCTTGCTTCAGTTACAAGAAATGTTGGATCGAGGGCACTTGCAAATAGGACAAGTTCAATACAACCAGCGGCACACGGTGGTTAAAATGAAAACCATTGATTTAAAAAATATACGATTACTCTGTGGCCCGCAAATATTATCACAAGCCGAAACACATTTACGTACAAAAAAAGCGGCCATTGTATATGCAGAAAACGAAACAGTAAAAGCCAATGTTTCTTTAGATGGCGAAACGTATGAGGTGTTGATTCGAAAAAATGAGGAACGAAATTTTGATACCAGCTGTGATTATGAGGATACGCTGCGTCCGCTTTGTTTGCCCAAGGTAATTGTGCTGCTTCAATTATTACACACACATGGCGCAAATTATTTCGATAGCATACGAAACTGGGACAAGGAAAAGAATATGTTGTTGGAGGCCTACGGTTATTCATTAAAAGACGATCTCTCTGGCAAGTTTGAATTTACCTATAAGGATAGCAAACCATTTTTGCGAGTGTTGGATGCCGAGATAAAACGAGTGACTACCCCTGCTTCAACGCCAAGGCCAGTTCTATTTCCAACAAAACCATTGCTTAAAGAGGAGGAAGTGACGGTGATCTCCAATCCTGAGTGGACTCAACGCATTGGGGTGGTAGTGAATTTTAATAAAAAAGAATTTCCACGCTTTTCCATAGATGTAATAATGGGTGAACCAACCCAAGACAGTGTTGGATTTGCCGGGCGTGTGGAAAAACTGGATGTATCACGATTTGTAGAAGTTGAGGATATCAGTGAGTCCGATCGGGAGTTATTGCAAGCTGTTCGAAAATTACAGGATGCAGAAATAAAAAAATATCTCAGTCGTAATTCTCCGTTTTCGGGCATATGGGATAGCATTGTGCATCAGGAGGGAGATGATCTACCTGACGAAACAAAAGAGTTGATTACCGAGTACCTGCTTCCCAAACTGCATCGCTTGTTCCGGGATTTAGCCGACTCCTCTTTTGTTTTTCGACTTGGTATGGGCAAAGCATTTAAAACAGCCAATCTGGAACCGCTTGAATTGAGCGCAGAATATTTAACACCACAGTTTCAGATTAAAAAAAATTCACATTACGCTATTCATGCACAAGTAAAAGTTGGCGCATTGGAATTGAGCTTGAAGGATAACGAATGCTCTTCGCCTCTTTTATTTGAACAAAATGGAGTTTGCTATTGCTGGAAAACAAAAGAGATCATTCAGTTGAATGAAACCTTTTTACCAGATAGTCGAATTAATTATCCCATAGCAGATTGGGCAGCAACCATGCAACAAGTTGTTTTACCGCTTTCACGCAAATACACGGTAAGATTTGATAAAGCACTGACCAAAGAAATTCGAGGGGTTAATCCTGAGGCAAAAATTCAACTTACAGAAAAAGGAGATTATCTATTATTCAAACCCGGTTTTGTTTACGAGGGGTTTGAAGCAAGCGCTACGGATGGAGATCGAGTATTGATTCCCCAGGAAGAAGGAGTAATGGTTGTGCATAGAAATCGTGACAAAGAAGAATTGTTCTTACAAAGACTGGCTTCTTTGCATTCTGGCTTTGTGCATAATGAAGAAGACGGAACCTATGCTTTAAAAGGAGCTGAAGTGTTGCGCAATAATTGGTTCTTCCTTTTTATTGATGCGATGAAAGAATCCAAAACCCCGGTATTTGGATTTGAAAATCTGCAGCACTATCGGTTTAACACGGCCAAACCCCAAACGCAAATATTTATCAGCAGCCATACGGACTGGTTTGACGCTAAGGTCAACATTGCTTTTGGCAACCAACAAATAACCGTAGCGGATGTAAAAAAAGCAATAGCCAACAACCAACAGTTTGTGCAATTAAGTGATGGCACATTGGGTATTTTACCTGAGGATTGGCTGAAAAAGTATGCCTTGCTATTTAGAGTAGGTGAAGGGAAAACGGATACCTTAAAACTTTCCCGTTATCATTTGGGAATAATTGATGAATTATATGAGCATCGAAATCAACAGGAGCTGGAATTACAACTTGAGGAAAAATATGAGCAGCTTCGGCAGTTTGATCAAATAAAAAAAATTGAACCGCCCAAGTCCTTGCAACCCATTTTACGTCCCTATCAATTATCCGGCTATCAATGGCTAAATTATCTTAAAGAGGTTAGCTGGGGTGGGATCCTTGCAGATGATATGGGATTGGGAAAAACGGTTCAAGCGCTGTCTTACCTGGAATATTTCAAAAACCAAGAAGGGGAGCTTCGCGCTTTGGTAATTTGCCCAACTACATTGATCTATAATTGGGAAAATGAAATAAAAAAGTTCACCCCCTCTTTACGACATCGCATTCATCACGGGCCTCAACGCATTCGTAACAAAGAAGCATTTGAAAAATTTGATATCGTCATTACTACTTATGGTACTTTACGAAGCGATATTAAAATTTTGAGTACACTCAAATTTGATTATGTGGTGTTGGACGAATCACAAGCCATTAAAAATCCCACGAGTAAGGTTACACGCGCCGCGCAACTACTACAATCTCAGCATCGCATATGTATGAGCGGAACTCCGCTACAGAATAACACCTTTGATATTTATGCGCAAATGAACTTCTTAAACCCGGGCATGCTTGGGTCGGTAGAATTTTTCCGCAACGAATTTGCCATTCCCATTGACAAGCTGGGGGAACCCGACCGAAAGGAGCATCTTCGAAAGCTGCTTTATCCGTTTATTTTAAGACGAACTAAGGAGCAAGTAGCCAAGGACCTGCCTGAAAAACAAGAAATGGTCTTGTATTGTGAAATGGAACAGAAGCAGAGAGATATTTACGATGCATATCGTAATGAATATAGAAATCAGATACTTGGAGCCATTGAAACAAAGGGGGTGCAAAAATCACAACTTACCATCTTACAGGGGCTGATGAAACTTAGACAAATCTGTGATTCCCCCGCAATTCTCAACGAAAAGGAAAAATACCCAAACTATTCTATAAAGCTAGATGAGTTATCCCGTCAGTTGATTGAAGAAATCAGCAATCATAAAGCATTGATTTTTTCACAGTTTCTTGGGATGTTAGCCTTGATTCGGGCTAAACTGGAGGAGTTGGGAATCCCCTATGTATATTTTGATGGAAGCACTACTGCTCCAGAGAGAGAAAAAGCTATCCAACAGTTTCAGCAACAGGACAAGATTCGAATATTTTTAATTTCCCTCAAGGCTGGAGGCGTGGGCTTAAACCTCACAGCTGCAGACTATGTCTATATCATGGATCCTTGGTGGAATCCTGCTGTAGAGCAACAGGCAATTGACAGGACGCATCGAATTGGACAAACTAAAAATATTTTTGCCTATAGAATGATCTGCAAGGATAGCATTGAAGACAAGATCCTTCAGTTGCAAGATCGAAAGCGTTCACTTGCAAAAGATATTATTACAGACGAGGCCGGCTTTGTAAAGAGCCTATCCCGCGAAGATGTGGAATATCTCTTCGGTTAGGTTTTAACAAGTTTCTCCCTTCCTTTACGTTTAACTTTGCGGACTTTAAATTTACTTATGAGAAAGTACATTGGTTTACTCCTTTTAGTCTTGTGTATTGGAAATGGAGCCATGGCCCAACGGGCCGATGGAGTTATCAAGGGGCAGCTTACTGATTCCAGCGGTAAGCAACCTATTATGGATGCAACGGTATCGGTAATAAACAGTAAGGATTCCTCTCTGGCCAGCTTTGCATTGACTTCCAAGAAAGGTGATTTTGAGATCAATAATTTACTGCCCGGAGATTATCGGTTGATCATAAGCAGCAAAGGTTTTGAGGAGATTAGTCGAAATCTCAGTATCAGTGCAGAGAAAAAAATAATTGATCTCGGTTCGCTAATGATGAGCAAAGATTACAAGACGCTGGAGGGTGTTGTGGTTACAACAGAATCTCCCATTGTAGTAAAAAATGATACCGTACAATTTAATACCAGCGGTTTCAAAACCATCCCTAACGCCACTGTGGAAGATTTACTCAAGAAAATTCCCGGAATGGAAGTAGATAAGGAAGGAACAGTAAAGGCACAGGGCGAACAAGTCCAGCGAATAATTGTTGACGGGAAAGAATTTTTTGGGAACGATCCCAAATTGGCCACTAAAAATCTTACGGCGGATATGGTGGAAAGTGTGCAAGTGTTCGATGACATGAGTGAACAATCCAAATTTACCCGAATCGATGACGGAAGCAGGAGCAAAACCATCAACATCAAATTAAAGAAGGATAAAAACAAAGGATATTTTACTCGGGCCTTGGCAGGTGCTGGCAGTAACGATCGATTTGAAGGAAATCTAAGCTTTAACAACTTCAATGGCAATAAGCGATTTTCTGCACTATTTAATACCAACAACATTAACAAACAGGGATTTTCTTTTAATGATATAATTAGCGCCATGGGAGGGTTCAGTGGTTTTGGCAGCGGAGGAAATAGCAGCGGAAGTGGAGGTGGTGGGTTTGGTGGTGGAAGCGGTGGTGGTGGATTTGGTGGCGGGATGCAAGTGATTTCTACCGGAAGAAGCGGTGGTGGATTCGGCGGTAGTTTTGGGGGGCAAAACACCGGGGTTATTCGCTCACTTTCATCCGGACTTAATTTCAGTAATGAGTGGGGAACAAAAACAAAGTTTACGGGGAGTTACTTTTTTTCTGATTCCAGACCCGTACAGGAACAAAATATTCTTCGCCAGACATTTTTTGTAAACGACTCAATCGCTTATCAAAACAGAACCAGTCGATCCGATAATTTAAATCAAAATCATCGCGTTAATATTCGATTTGAATATCAGATCGATTCGCTCACTTCTATACTATATACGCCACAGTTAACGCTGCAGCATTCTGACAACAGTAGTTTTGACTCCAGCATGACTACCTCTCAAACTCCAACACGCTCTTACACCGCTATTCGAACCAACTCACGAAATGCAAATGTGAGAGATGGAAGTAATTTCAATAATAATATTTTATTCCGCAGAAAATTTAAAAAAATAGGAAGGACCATTACCATTGGATTGAGTAGCACATGGGGAATGAGCGAATCGGATGGAAAAACAATATCTAATAACCACTTTTTCCTTCCCGATGGCAATCCGGTTTTATACTTTGCCCAGAATCAACAATATTCACAAGCTATTAAAACCAGAAATAATATAGTGAGCACATCTTATACTGAGCCACTGGGAAACAATAAATTGTTGGAAATCAATTATGCGTATACCAATAACTTCAGCCGCTCAGAAAAGGAAACGTTCAATTACAATGCTAGCAATGACAAGTACGATAATCCTAATCTGCTTCAAACTAATCGGTTTAAAAATTTATTTGAAGCGCATCGTACCGGCTTGAATTTTCGTGTGCAAGAGAAAAAATATAATTACCAAATGGGTGTAGGAGTGCAACAATCCTTATTAGAGAATCATACCTATCAAGCAGCTACCAGAAAAGACTCTTTGATCAGGCAAAACTTTACTAATTTTTTCCCAACAGCTAATTTCAACTATACGCCTTCTCGTAGTAAGAATCTTAGATTCTCTTATAACGGGCGCACTAATCAGCCTACGGTAACGCAGTTGCAAAATGTACCGGATGTAACCGACACTCTAAATGTTCGCATTGGGAATCCTGGTTTGAAGCAAGAGTTTACGCATAATGTAAACCTTGGTTATAACACCTTCAACCTGGCAACCTTCCGGTTTGTAGCTGCAAATATCAATATCAGCGCTACCAACAATCGTATTGTAAACAGCATCATCACGCGTGGTCCTGTGCAAACTACAACCTACGCCAACGTAAACGGTTATCTGAGAGGGTTCTCCTATTTTACATTGGGCCTGCCCTTTAAAAATCCAAAACTGAAAGGTTCCAATATCAACACTACAAATACCATGCTTTATCTGCGTGATATCAGTTTGATCAACAAGCGAGAGAATATTACACAAACATTCACACTTACACAAGGTGTAGGAGTCAATATCAGCAAAGAAAAATTTGATATTGGGTTACGCACCAACTTTGGGTATAACAAACTGAATTATTCTATAAACAGCAAGCTGAATGAGGAGTACTGGACGCAAACCTACAATGCAGATCTTACCTATAAATTGCCTGCCAGCTTTATAATCACTACAAATTTTGATTACCTGATTAACACAGGGCGTGCTGCCGGGTTCAATCAACGAATTCCCTTGTTGGGAGCCAGCATAAGCAAGCTGATGTTTAAAAATAAAAATGGGGAGTTAAAAATATCGGCCAACGATTTACTCAATCAAAATCAAAGCATTACTCGTACAGCTGGTGACAACTATTTACAGGATACACGCAGCATGGTTTTGCGTCGATATTTTCTGGTTAGTTTCTTGTTTAACCTAAATAAAACAGGCGGGAAAATACCGCAGCAACAAACCATCCCGGGCATGCCAAGATTTATGACACGCGAAATGCGTGACGTTCGAATGTTCTAAAATATTTATAGACTGGCCAGGTGAATATTAGCACGCACCAGATCTGCTGGTGTGTCAATGGCTATACTGTTGTAATTGGTTTTGACCATTCGGATTTTCTTGCCATGTTCGAGATAACGTAATTGCTCTAATTTTTCAGTGGATTCCAAACTGGAAACCGGCCAAGTGGTAAACTCAAGCAATGCATTTTTTCTGAATGCATACACACCAATATGTTCGTAATAAGCAGCAGAGTGGCTGTTGTCTCGATTATACGGAATGGGATTTCTGCTGAAATACAAAGCGTCATTAGCTAAGTCTGTAACTACTTTAACAACATTGGGATCTTGAATTAGTGTATGATCCAGAATTGGCTGCATCAATGATGCCACTTCTACCGTGGGGCTATCAAACGCATCTAATAAAGCTGCCAGCGGTTCTTTTTTTATAAATGGGGTATCTCCTTGTACGTTGACAATAATGTCTGCGTCCATAGTGGCTGCTACTTCAGCAATTCGATCGGTTCCACTTTCAAAATGCCTTGTACTTCTTTTGCATACTCCACCAAATTTGTTGATTTCAACTTCAATTAGATCACTATCTGTTATTACAATAACCTGATCAAATAAGAGCGTGGCTTGTGTGGCTTCCGTCGTATGTCTAATTACGGTTTTATTGCCCAGGGATTGCAACAATTTTCCGGGAAATCGGCTGGCCGTATAACGAGCAGGAATCAGGGCTACAACTTTCATGCCTGCAGTTTATTTTTTTTGTTTTTGAAAAGGACTTTTCAACAGGTTCAACAGATCCTCATCTTTTTCTTCCGGGTAATCCTTGTCAATTCCATATTGAACGGACTTGATGTCCAGAAAACGGAAAGTGCCAAATAGTCGATCCCACACGGAAAACACCGCACCATAATTACTGTCGGTGTAGGGTTGTTTCCAATGATGATGCACTTTGTGCATATTGGGAGAAATCAATACCCAACTCAACAATCGGTCTATAGTTGCAGGAAGACAAATATTTGCGTGTGTAAATGCAGTGGCCACTACCACCAGCGTTTGATAGATCATCACCGTATACATGGGTGCGCCTGAAAAAAATATCAGTAACAAAAAAAAGATTCCTCTCAGCAGACTATCTCCCGGATGATGACGAAGTCCTGTGGTTACATCTACTTTTTGATCACTATGATGTATAATATGAAAGCGCCAGAAAAATTTTTGTTGATGCATCACCCAATGCACCAGCCAACTGCTGAAATCAAGGGCCAACACTCCAATCAAAATAGTTAAACCCATCCCGGCACTACTCCAATAAATCAATCCAAACGATTGTTGAGCACACCAATCAGACAAGGCCACGATCAAAATTGCCAGAAAGGTGTGAATAATCAAATGAATTAGCGTAAAAACAAAATTAATAGCGGCGTGTTGAAGTTTACCTTTTTGATATGGGAGTTTAAAAAGTGGGAAAGCTCCTTCGAGCATCCAAAAAAATAAAAGCCCTCCTACTAAAATGGCTAATCTCTCGGCGGGCCTTTGCTCAAGATCTTGAAAGTAGTTGATCCACTCCGACCACATGATAGTACATTTATTGATTCAGCATCAATGGCATGATAAGCATTTGCAGTTCCTCATTGTCCCCTATGGTTAAAGGGCGTAGGATTCCTGCTTTATTAGGAGTAGATAATTCAATCAGTACGTCTTCGCTTTCCGTAGCCCCCAGCATTTCAATTAAAAACTTGGCGTTGAAGGCAATTACTAAATCCTCTCCGTTGTATTGACATTTCATACGTTCGTTCCCTTCAAAACTAAAATCCACATCCTGCGCAGTTAATTGTAACTCGCTGCCGGTAATACTCAAGGCAACCTGGTTGGTGCTTTTATTACTGAAAATGCTTACGCGACGTAACGCACTTTGAAATGACATCTTGTCTACAGTCAACGTGTAAGGATTTCCGGTAGGAATTACTACTTTATAATCCGGGAAGCGGGCATCAATCAATCGGCAGCTCATTTGAGTAGTACCATAACTGATAAACAAATGGTTGTTGTTATAGTTTATGGTAACTGCCTGTTCTGTATCGGGTACAGCAGCTTTAACCAGATTCAATGGCTTCTTGGGAACAATAAAAGAATCTGTTTTAGGACACTTGATATCTGTGCGCTTATAGCGAACCAATCGATGTGCATCGGTGGCCACACACTGCAAGCCCTTTTTATCTAATTCAAAAAACACACCTGTCATAGCTGGACGAAGATCGTCGTTGCTGGTTGCAAATAAAGTTTTGTTGATGGCAGTAAGCAGCGCCGTTGCGCTCATCTCAAAAGAAGTGGTATCATCTGCACTGGGCTCTTTTGGGAAGTTATCTGGATTTTCGCCCATCACCTTATACTTCCCATTGTCGCTGGTTATTTCAATGGCAAAATTCTTGTCAATAGTAAAAGTGAGGGGTTGGTCTCCAATATTTTTTAATGAGTCCATCAAAATACGAGCAGGAATACAAACCTTTCCGGTATCCTTAGCTTCAATATCAAGTTGCACACGCATCACGGTTTCCAGATCGGTGGCCACTACGGTTAGTTTCTTCTTTTCCACTTCAAACAAAAAGTCCTCCAATATGGGAAGAACCGTGTTGGTGTTAATAACACCGGAAATGTGCTGCAACTGTTTCAAAAGCACCGAAGAATTCGCAATGAATTTCATACCATTTCTATTGATGGGTTGATGGCGAAACTACTGATTTTATGGTAGATTTGGAGGGATGTATAAAAAGGCATTCACGCCCGAACAGGCACTTCAAAAACTGCGTCATTACTGTGCTTATCAGGAGCGTTCTCACCAAGAGGCCCGGGAAAAACTCTTTCAGTTAGGGTGTTCCTCCCGGATGCATGATGAAATTATTAGTTCGTTGATACAGGACAATTACTTAAACGAGGAGCGTTTTGCTATTGCCTATGCCGGCGGAAAGTGGAGGGCCAAACATTGGGGGCGAATTCGTATTAAGTTGGAACTGCAACAACGAAAGATCAGTGCCTATTGTATACGCAAAGCACTGGAACAGATTGAGGAAGAACACTATCAAAAAGTGCTGGAAGCTCAGGCACTTAAAAAGTATAGCGCATTGAAACAGCATCAATATATTATACGAAAGAAAAAAACAATAGATTATCTGGTAGGCCGGGGATTTGAACCCTCACTGGTTCGCTCTATTGTTTCCAAATTTTAAATCTTATGTCAACCATTACCGTTTCTTTAATACAAACCACGCTTCATTGGGAGGACAAGGCGGCTAATCGACAGCACATTGAAGAAAAAATAGCTACGCTTACCGGCAAAACGCAGGTGGTACTATTGCCCGAAATGTTCACTACGGGGTTTAGTATGAACCCCTCCCAACTCGCTGAAAAGATGGAGGGGGAATCTGTACAATGGTTAAGAAGCATGGCCGTGCAATACCGATTGATTTTAGCCGGAAGTTTGATTGTTGAGGAAGATGGGAAGTACTTCAACAGATTGATTTGGATGCTACCCACTGGTCTGTTTGGCTATTATGATAAGCGTCACCTATTTGCTTTTGCAGGGGAGGATAAACAATACACTGCTGGAAATAAACGATTGGTCACTGCTGTTAATGGCTGGCGATTTAACCTACAAATCTGTTATGATTTACGATTCCCGGTATGGGCTCGCCAACAAGTTTCAAACGGAGAGCCTGAATATGATGTACTGGTTTATGTAGCTAATTGGCCTGAAAAAAGAAGACAGGCCTGGATTACACTATTACAAGCACGGGCTATTGAAAACCAGTGCTATGTAATAGGCGTAAACAGAATTGGTGAAGATGGAAAGGGGGTTTATCACAGTGGCGATAGTATGGTGATTGATCCATTGGGCGAGATTTTGTTTGCCCAAAAAGACCAGGAAGCAATTCATTCTATTACGCTGAATAAAGAAAGGCTCATTGAACTGCGTCAAGCCCTTCCCTTTCTAAAAGATGGGGATAAATTTGGACTATTTCCTGGCTAAATGATTCCATCCCTGTGCCGTGATGGGATATTTGCTGCCGCCTTTTGTAAATAGTTGTGCACCTTGTTCCACATCCGTCATATAGCCCACCACACTGATTTGTTCATTGAGCACCAGTTTATCGTATTCTGTTTGAGGAATGGTAAATAATAATTCGTAATCCTCACCTCCACTCAACGCACAGGCTGTGGGATCGATTTCAAATTTATAAGCGGCTTGTCGGGTTGCTTCTGCAATGGGAATTTTTTCTTCATAGAGCACGCAGCCCAATTGACTTTGCTTACAGATATGTAAGATCTCAGAACTGAGTCCATCACTGATGTCCATCATAGCGGTTGGTTGAATTTTTTGAGCTGCTAAAAATTCAACAATATCTTTTCTGGCTTCAGGTTTTAATAGTCGACCTACTACATAGGCTTCGCCTTCCAGATCAGGCTGAACGCCTGGGTTCTCGAGATAAATCTTTTTTTCTCTTTCTAAAAACAACAACCCTATATAGGAAGCTCCCAAATCTCCACTTACACAAATCAAATCTCCTTTTTGTGCAGTACTTCTTTTAACAAAAGCATCTGGGGTTACTTCGCCTATGGCTGTTATGGAAATAATCAATCCTTTTTGCGAGGAGGTGGTATCGCCCCCTACCAGGTCTACTCCATATTTTTCACAGGCCGCATAAATTCCTTCGTATAACTCTTCCACTGCTTCTACGCTAAGTCTATTACTCAATCCTAAACTTATTACCAACTGTGTAGGTGTTGCATTCATAGCATAGATATCGCTAATGTTCGCGATTACCGATTTATATCCCAAATGCTTAAGAGGGGTATAGGTCAAATCAAAATGAACGCCTTCTACCAAAAGATCCGTACTGATTACGGTTTGCTTGCCAAAATGATCTATCACTGCTCCATCATCACCAACACCTACAATGGAAGAAGCGTTTTGTAGTTCTATATTTTTAGTAACATGATCAATCAGCCCAAATTCTCCCAAGGAGCTGATTTCTGTACGTTGATTTGACATAATACTAGTTTAAAGTTTTTTACGTCCATTAATCACTTCTACCATTTCATCGTGTATCAATCCGTTTGTAGCAATTAACTTGTGTTGATAAACCGAAAAAGCCTCTCCTCTGAAACCTGTTACTTTACCGCCGGCTTCTTCTACAATTAAATATCCGGCAGCACTATCCCAGGGTTCTAGTTTTTGTTCAAAGAATCCATCAAATCTTCCGCAGGCAACCCAACACAGGTCAATTGCAGCAGAGCCTAAACGACGCACAGGAACTCCTTTACGTACAAACCGTTCAAATACTTCAATGGGGCCATTGTTTTCATTGATGTAGGTGTAAGGAAAGCCGGTGACCAAACAGGATTTTAATGTGGTTGTTTTTTTGCTGACCTGTATAGGTTTATCATTAAGCGTAGCCCCCTTTCCTTTTTCTGCAAAAAAGAACTCTCGAAGATGTGGATTATAAACAGCTCCTAAAATGATGGAGCCCTTCCATTCCACAGCTATCGATACACAGTTTAGCGGAATACCTTGCGCAAAATTGATGGTGCCATCTATGGGATCAATGATCCATTTATATTCGGAGCATTGTTCAAGCGCTCCACTTTCCTCTGCTAAAATCTGGTGATCCGGATAGGCTTTTTTAATTACTTGCAGAATAGCTTTTTCAGCAGCATGGTCTGCTTCGGTAACCAGGTTGTTTACACCTTCTTTATTGTGTATTTCAAAACTGCCCTGGAAAAAACGAAGTATTTCTGCTGCGCCAGCGTCTGCAGCGTTACGTAAAATGGTGTGGAGCATGCGCGAAGATAACATGTCCCTCGCTCAATTGCTTATATTCGCACTATAACAGAAACAGTGCGATGGCGTCTATTCTTGACATAAAAATTCCACGGGCACTGGCCTCCATTCTCCAGATCCCCATTAACGATAATCGTCGGCAACAACTTAGGGTACTTAAAAAACTGTTGAAAAAAGCCCGCTTTACCGCATTTGGTCAGCAGTACCAATTTGATCAGGTTTTATTGAGCAAGCATCCGGGAAAAAAATTCCAGGAACTGGTTCCTATTCATGCTTACAATAAGATCTACGAGCAGTGGTGGAAACAAACGCTCGATGGCACTCCTGATGTAACCTGGCCCGGTAAGATCAAATATTATGCATTGAGCTCCGGCACTTCCGAGGCCGCCAGTAAATATATTCCCGTTACTAATGATCTGCTGCGGAGCAATATGGTAAACTACCTGCGACAGTTAATTAGTTTGGCTAGATATGAGGAGGCTAATATGATGGCCATGACCAAAGGGTTTTTAATGTTGGGGGGAGCTACGGATCTAAAAAAAGGAAAGGCCGGATGGTTTGCGGGAGATCTCAGTGGTATTTTAGCTAAGCGCAGGCCATTCTGGTTTCAGACTTTTTATAAGCCAGGAGGACGAATTGCTGCAATTAGTGATTGGAATCAAAAATTGCATGAGATTGTTGAGCAAGCACCTAACTGGGATATTGGCTTTTTGGTTGGTGTTCCGGCTTGGTGCCAAATGCTAATGGAAATGGTGATTGAACGATATAAGCTGAACCATATTCATGAGGTTTGGCCCAATCTTAGTTTTTTTGTTCATGGAGGAGTGGCCTTTGCACCGTACAAGAAAGGATTTGAAAAATTATTAGGTAAACCTATTGTATATGTTGAGAATTATTTATCAAGCGAAGGATTTATCGGATATAGAACAAGAGAACATGCTTCAGGCATGCAATTGATCCTGAATAACAATATTTTCTTTGAGTTTATTCCGTTTGATGAATCCAATTTTGACGCCGATGGAAATCCCCTTCCTGTTGCCAGCGCAAAAATGATTCATGAGGTAGAACCCGGAAAAGAGTATGCGCTACTCATGAGTACCAACGCGGGCGCTTGGCGTTATTTGATCGGGGATACCATTCGATTTACGGATATTGAACGTTCCGAAATAGTAATTACGGGTCGTATAAAACACTTCTTAAGTTTAACCGGAGAACACCTGAGTGTAGATAACATGAACAAGGCCATTGAAATAGTGAGCAATGAACTCAACATCAGCATTCCTGAATACACGGTAGTTGGTCTTCCTTATCAAAGTTTTTTTGCGCATCGCTGGTATATTGCCACAGACGACAAAGTGGATGCAGCGGTGTTACGCACTAAAATTGATCAACAATTAAGAATATTAAATGATGATTATGCCACAGAAAGGGATAGTGCATTAAAAGAAGTGTTTCTCGAGGTACTCCCCGAAAAAAAATTTTTAGACTTTATGGCAGCAAAGGGAAAATTGGGAAGCCAACATAAATTTCCGCGCGTAATGAAAGGGGCCATGCTGGCAGATTGGGAAAAGTTTTTACAAACCAGTCAATGTTGATCGTTTATGCCTGCTAAATCCTCAGCCTCATTTTCCTGGTGGCGTACTGTTAAACGTGCTCTTTTTTACATTTTTATTCTTCAATTTATATACATCCTGGCTTTACGCTGGGTCAATCCCCCTATAACAATTACACAGTTAAACAATTGGTTAGTGGGTAATGGCATGCGCAGAGATTATGTGATGGCCAGTGAAATCTCGCCGTATATGCGGCTTGCCGTGATAGCTTCGGAAGATCAACTCTACACACAACACTATGGGTTTGATTGGAAACGTATACAAGAGGCAATGGCCTATAATAAAAGGAAGCCGCAAAAATTAAGAGGAGGAAGCACCATCAGTCAGCAAACGGCTAAAAATGTTTTTTTATGGCAAGGCCGAAGTTGGATACGAAAAGGGCTTGAAGTGTACTTTACCACTATGATTGAATTGCTATGGGGAAAGAAAAGAATTCTTGAAGTATACTTGAACGTGATTGAAATGGGCAAAGGCGTGTTTGGAGTAGAGGCGGCTGCACAATATTACTTTGGAAAATCGGCCAGACAATTAACCCGAAGAGAAGCAGCTATGATTGCAGCCGGATTGCCCAATCCCAAGAAGTTCAACATAAAACCAGCTTCCAACTATGTGCAGGGCAGAAGTAATTTTATTCTCCGGCAAATGATGCACATACAAACTGAACCAACAATTCGAAAACTTATTGAGAATCGGTAACAAAAGCAGTTTCCAGTATTTGATTGACAGCACTAATGGCTAACTGTTTTCGTTCTGCATCTTTGCCATGTATGAGTGTCCAGGGAACAGCTTGGTTTTCCAACCAATTACGATAGATGAAAAATAATTTTTCACGCGTTGCCTGATCGGGATATTCTCTTAACCGATCCTTTACCCAGGGTAAGTCGGGTTGACATAGAAAGTAGTGATCTACTTTTCGTTTAGCCAATTGCTCCTCAATAAACGGATGACATTTATTAAAAACAAATTGGCACCATACTTTCATAACACTCATGTCCGTATCAATAAAATATGGGATATCATAATCTTGTTCTAATAAAGGAGCAGCCCTTTTTTCCAGCTTCTCAGCCAGCTGATCTTCCAACGCAACCTGTCCCTTTGCAATAGTTAGCAGGTCTTGGAAACAATAATCCGTACCATGAGTAAGCAAATACTCACGGGCATATTCCGGACACCAGATTGTTTCAAAATGCTCGGCCAGTTCTTGACAGAGGGTACTTTTTCCGGTGCTCTCGGGGCCTATGATTACTATTTTCTTAAGCATGTGACTTTTTCACTTTTTCTTTCCAACTATGCAAGCCTGCAAAAGCCAGCAACAAAAGTATTAAATAATAGAGCGCGGTAACCCTTAAACCTTTCACAAAATAAAGGGGCATCGAGGTAATATTGGTGAGTATCCACCAATACCAGCTTTCTACTTTTTTTTGTGTCATCAACCACATCCCTGTAAATGCAGCTGCAGAAGCCAATGCATCTGCCCAAGGAATAGCCCCTTCAAAAAAATATTCTTTTAGCCCAGTAAGTGAACCGTACAGAACAAAATAAATAACCGCAAAGAACAAAACATGTTGTATCCACTCTTGATTGGTGGCATAGTTGATCTGCACCAATGGTTTTTGTCTAAGATCTTTTCGAGACCAATTATACCAACCGAAAAGACTCATGAGGGTATAATAAAAATTTACCACTCCTTCTCCGGGTAATTGAAACTTAAAACTTAACCAAGTATAAATAATGGTATTGAGTAGTCCGGTGGGATATACCCAACTATTTTCTTTTTTACTAAACCAAACACTGACAATTCCTGCAGCTGCCGCCAACCATTCTATACAAGAAGTTTGAATGATTGATTCCCACAGATCAGCTATCAGATTGTTACTCATTCTGATTCGGCGATCACTTCTTTTACTTCAGGGATCATTCGCTTCATCATTCCTTCAATCCCTGCTTTGAGTGTAATCATTGAGGAGGGGCAGCCACTGCAACTACCTTGCATGACCAAGCTAACCGTACCCGCTTCATAGTTTTTAAATTGAATTGCGCCACCATCCATTTCAACGGCAGGACGAACATAAATATCCAACAACTCTTTAATTCGTTTTACAACATCATCATCGTCGGCCACCACTTCATTGGAAACGCTTTGCTTTACGGCGGATAACTCTTCTTCATTCACTACAAGCTTGCCTTCTTCTAAATAATCCTTTAAAAATTGACGAACCGATGGTATTACATCGTCCCAGTCGGTTTCAGCAGTTTTTGTAAGTGTAACAAAATTGCTGGCTATAAAAACGGCTTTAATAAAAGGGAAACCGAATAATTCAGTGGCCATTGGAGAAGGTCCTGCGCTGGCCACATCTAGGAAGTCCACGCTTTTTCCCGGGTATAAAAGTTTATTTGCCACAAACTTCATGGTTTCGGGGTTAGGGGTCATTTCCGTATAAATACTTACTATGGGATTGCCGGTCTTAATCATATCGGGTTAATTTGTTCTGCAAAAATAACAAGTCTGGGAACGAATTGTTTACGAAGTAGGGAATCTGCTAATTTTCTGAAATTCAATCAGTAAACCTTCCAGATTTTTTTAATACCCGAATTAACACGTATAAGGTGGTCAGAGATGCAAGACAAATGCCTAACAATTGATTACGCCAAACCTCATCCTGACAGGCCAATGCCGGATAACGCCAAACAGGAATAGGAGCAAAGAGGAGTAAAAAAATTCCAGCTAACCAAATGTATTGTGTGGTGTGTTCTTTGAGTATCCATCGCTTCCAATTGAACTCCATGCCGGACAATGTTCTACCAAGCCCTTGCAAGCGCGGCCACCAACGATTAACATCGCCACAATAAGCATCATAGCCTGCCCCAAACTTTCCTCGCAGAAAATTTTCTTCTGCCAAAACAATGGTCTGATAAATAAATAAAAAAACCGGAACCATTACAGCCACATAGAAAAGAGAGTTGGCAAGTATGCCTACACCTAATAACATTAAAATATTTCCAACATAAAGTGGATTTCTGCAATGACTAAAAATTCCTTCTGTAACAAGTCCGTCTGCATATGGTTTCCCTTCCTTGCCTCCCCGAACAATGTAGGCTAATCCAATAGTGGCACCGCGAATGGCTTGCCCCAACAAAGTGGTGAGTAAACCCAATATAATGGGCCACCAATAGTAAGAGGGTCCACAGCAGGTTGCTGTAAATAACAAGGGGGATGGCAAAAACAGCGCACCGTAAAAAAGAATAAAGATGATATTACGGTATTTGAAAAAGAAGTTACCGATCGTAACCATAAAAGTAAATTGAAGATTATTTTTTTACGGCCACCAGACCGGTAAAATTGTACCATTTGAAAAACACCTCACAATGAGCAAATCCCTGATCGCGTAGCAAACTGATATTCTCGCTCAATTTATAAGGGACCAGCACATTCTCCAATGCTTCTCTTTTTTGAGAGATCTCTAATTCGCTGTACTGATTGCGACGTTTGTAATTGTAGTAGTAATTGATAAAGTTGCGATTGAAATTACTTTCTTCCGCCAAAATTTTTTCTACGATAATTAAAACGCCACCGCTATTCAAACCACTTACAATATCCTGAATTAATTTTTCTCTGTAAATGGGCCGAACAAACTGAAGCGTGAGACAGAGCACCACTACAGAAGCGTTTTCGATTTTCACACCCTGTCCCAAATCCTTGCAACGTAATTCATAGGGGCGAGCGAAGTTGATCTCATCGAATTTTGCCTTACACTTTTCCAGCATTTCGGGCGAATCATCGATCCCAATAAACTTGATGGATTGATCAACAAGCGTATCCATGCCAATCATAGTGGTTCCTGTAGAACAACCAAGATCATAGACAAAAGTGCCTACTCTGGCATGATCGGCCGCCAACTCTGCTACCATTCGTTGAATTTCGCCATAGAAAGGCACGGAACGATTGACCATGTCGTCAAACACATGGGCTACGTTTGCCCCGAATTTAAAATCGCTGGCTTTGTTAATCTCTTCGCGGAACACCTGATCTGTTGACATATGCTAAATTGTCCGCAAAGTAACGAAATATCTAACCCTATTCAGGCTGTTGCCCCCATTTCTCTGGCGAACGCCAAAGGGCAGAGAGTAGTAGCTCGCGCATATAGAAAAACTCCTTAGGTAGCTTGTCGTGTACTTTTTCAAACAGATCCCGATGATCTAAGAGTTCAAGTTTTCCTTCCTCTTTGTCTATGATCATCACTTTGTCAAAATCCTCTTTTGAAAAATTATCCAGACCTCTCCAATCCATATCAACATAACGGGGCCTCCATCCAATTGGACTTTCAACGGCCTGTGCCTGCCCACGAATTCGGCCTACAATCCATTTTAGCACGCGTATGTTTTGACCATAACCGGGCCATAAAAATTGTCCTTGCTCATCTTTTCTAAACCAGTTGACGCTAAAAACCCGTGGAGCATTGGAAAGATCTCTGCCGAATTGCAACCAATGATTCACGTAATCTCCAATATGATATCCCATAAAGGGCAGCATGGCAAAAGGATCGCGACGCACTTTTCCAATTTCACCAAAGGCTGCAGCGGTCATTTCACTCCCCATAGTAGCAGCCATATAAACACCAAAACTCCAGTTGAAACTTTGATAGACCAAGGGCACGCTGGTACTTCTTCTTCCACCAAAAATGAATCCTGAAATATGAACGCCATCCGGGTTTTCCCAATTCTCATCAATGGCAGGATTTTGGTGTGCGGGTGCACAGAAACGTGAGTTGGGATGTGCAGCAGGTTGTCCTGTGCTGGAATCATAAGGTTTGCCCTTCCAGTCTGTTAACCCTTCAGGAATTTCCTTGGTTAATCCTTCCCACCAAACATCTTGATCAGCGGTAATTGCCACATTGGTAAAAATGGTATTAGCCCTGATGGTTTCCATCGCGTTGGGATTGGTATGATAATTGGTGCCGGGGGCTACACCAAAATATCCGGCTTCTGGGTTGATGGCATGCAATGCTCCCCCTTTCCCCTTATGTATCCAGGCAATATCATCGCCCACTGTGCTCACTTTCCAGTCGCTGAATTCTTTTGGCGGAACAAGCATTGCAAAATTTGTTTTACCACAAGCACTGGGGAATGCTGCCGCTACATAAGTTTTTTGTTTATCCGGCGACTCCACACCCAGGATCAACATGTGCTCGGCTAACCAGCCTTCTTCACGACCCATTACTGAAGCAATTCGCAGAGCAAAGCATTTTTTACCCATGAGGGCATTGCCACCATAACCGCTTCCATAGGAAATAATTAATCTTTCTTCAGGAAAATGCGAGATGTATTTCACATCGGGATTGCAAGGCCAAGTACTATCTTTTTGAAGACCACCCAATGGTGCGCCTACCGTATGCAAACATTTTACATATCCTTTCTTTTGTAAATAAGGAAGAATTTCGCTGCCTATCCTAGTCATGATTCGCATACTGACCACAGCGTACTCAGAGTCTGTAAGTTGTACACCGTAACGGGAATAGGGCGAACCAACCGGACCCATACAAAAAGGGATCACGTATAAGGTTCTTCCCTTCATGCATCCTCCTAGCAGATCATTTAGTTTGGTTTTCATTTCCAACGGATCCATCCAATTATTGGTTGGACCGGCATCATCTTTCCGAAGACTGCAAATGAAAGTGCGATCCTCTACACGAGCCACATCGCTTGGATCACTAAAGCAAGCAAAACTATTAGGCCTTTTTTCAGGATTAAGCCTAATAAAGGTTCCTTTCTTTACCAATAATTCGCAAAGATTATCATACTCCTCCTGTGAACCGTCACACCAATGAATGTTTGCTGCTTCGCAATACTTGGAAATTTGTTTGACCCAGGTTTCTAATTCAGCCTGGGCCCGAGCTGTTTCTGTAGAGAAAAAGTTAGAGGCTAATGTCATAAAAAAATGGCTAAGAATCGTTGAATTGGCTTATCCAATCTGCTGCAAAGATGCCAAGAAAAAATTAAACTAACGACTGTTTGCTAGTTTGAATGTTAGTTTACTGATAATCAATGCACTAAACAAGAAAATTGCTCCAGTGAAGAAGGCTATACCAGGAAAAAACACGGGGCTGTAGGAGCTGGTAAAGTAGGAAAATAAGTTATTCATGACCAATGGCCCCAGCATGGCTGTGAGACTCATAATGCTGGTCAACGCCCCTTGTAGTTCGCCCTGAACATTAGAAGGAAGAAGGCCGGATAATATGGATTGAAGAGAAGGCATAGCAATACCTCCAAAACAATAAGGGATTAAAAAAAGAAACATCATCCAACCCTGTGTGGCAAAAGCAAAAAGAACTAAGCCAAATGTGTATAAGGAAAGTCCCAAATAAATACTTCTCCTGTTCCCAATGCGTGGATTAATTACTCTGATTAGCACCGACTGAACAAAAACTACCAAAGCCCCTACTATTGCCAGAGAAAGTCCCACTTTGCTTTCGCTCCAGCTGAACCGGTAAATTGTAAAATAACTCCAAGTACTCTGTACGGCCTGTGCTCCCATGTAAATAAGAAAATAAACAATACCCAGCTTTGTAACCTGCGAAAAGGAAGTAAAGATCTTTAACGCTCCAAATGGATTAGCTCTTTTCCAATCAAAAGCTCTGCGATTTTCTTTAGGAAGTGATTCCGGCAATACAAAAAATCCATAGAGGCCATTGATCAAACACAAAATGGCGGCAGTATAAAAAGGAGCACGAATCCCCCATCCTGCCAACAGGCCTCCCAAGGCGGGCCCTAAAATAAAACCAAGTCCAAAAGCAGCACCGATCATCCCAAAATTTTTGGCCCGTGATTGATGATTACTGATATCGGCTATATAGGCGCTTCCAGTACTAATACTTGATCCTGCTATACCCGCAAGTACCCTTCCCACCAATAGCCAAGCGTAGGTTGGAGCCCATGCAAGAAGCAGATAGTCTATGAAAAATCCAAATATGGACAATAGCAATACAGGTCTTCTTCCGTAGCGGTCACTTAGATTACCCATAATGGGGGCACAAAAAAATTGAGTAAAGGAATAGGCAAAGATCAGCATAGCTCCATAGGAGCTGGCTTCATTGATGGACACTCCTTTAAGACTGGCTATTAATGAGGGCAAAACGGGGATGATCAGCCCCAACCCCATAACATCCAAAAACAGTGTTAAAAAAATAAAACCAACCGCGGCCTTTCTTTTCTGGTGCATTCACAAATTTAACAGGTTAGAGATAAGGGTTGTTTTTTATATTTGCAATACTAACCTTCAATTTAATATTTATGCGTTTACGTTCTATTGTTTTCATTGCCCTTGCGCCACTTTTTTTTATTTCCTGTGTAAGTAGCAAAAAGTTTAAAAATGCACAAACCGAGTTTGCAAAGTTGCAAGACCGGTATAAAATACTGGAATCAGAAAATAATATTTGTGGCGAAGAAAAAGGAATTCTTGCCCGTCAAAAAGAAACCCTTGAGCGTGAGAAAGCATTATTGACCGCACGTATTAAAGAATTACAGGAACAAATTGACTATTGGAAAGCAAATAATAACCAAACGCTAAAGCAGCTTGAAAATATGTCGGTGATCTCCACGCAACAAGCGGAGAGTATTAAAAAGTCAATGGACAATCTGGGCATCAAGGATCTCTATATTCAAAGTATTCAGCAGCAGATGTCTTATAAGGACTCGCTTAATATGTCATTAGTGATGAACCTAAAAGGTGCAATTGGAAATTTAGCCGACGAGGATATTAATATTAAGGTGGACAAAGGAGTTGTTTATGTAGACATATCTGATAAACTGTTGTTCAAGGTAGGCAGCTATCAGGTAACCGATCGCGCTAATGAAGTGTTAGGCAAAGTGGCATTGGTGTTAAAGAATCAACCCGACCTGGAATTTATGGTAGAAGGGCACACCGACGATGTGGCCTTCAATGGCAGTGGTGTCATTAGTGATAATTGGGACTTGAGCGTGCTTCGCGCTACTACCGTAGTGCGTTTGTTGCAGTCAAAATATGGATTAGATCCGGCTAAAATGGTAGCTGCTGGCCGTAGTGAATATAAACCGGTAGCAGACAATGGCAGCAAAGAAGGACGCGCGGCTAATCGACGTACGCGTATTGTGATTTTGCCACAACTGGATCAATTTTTCAAATTGTTGGAGAAACCAAAAGGATAAGTAGCAAATAGCCGTTGTATTACATTCCGTATTTAGTCAGGAATTTGATACGCATTATTTTCAACTGTTCCCAGGTAAAGTCAAATTCGGCTAATTCTTCCTGTGCCACTTGCAGAGAAGAGGTTTCGCAGCTTTTGAAATAAGCAATGATCTCGTCTTGCTCTTCCTCATCGATCATTTGTTCTATGGCGTAGTCCAGGTTTAAACGAGTTCCGCTGGCAGCAATGGTTTCCATTTCTTCCAATAGTTGGTCCATGCGCCAGCCTTTATTCTTGGCAATGGTTTCCAGGGGAACTTTTTTATCGGTATTCTGAATAATGTAAACCTTATCTCCACTTTTATTGACCACACTCTTCATCACAAAATCATCAGGGCGCTCTATATTGTTTTCCTCAACATAAAGAGCAATGAGGTCCACGAAAGGTTTACCATATTTTAGCGCCTTCCCTTTACTTACTCCTTGACATTTTTCTAATCCCACCAGGGTGATCGGGTAGATAGAGGCCATATCTCTTAGGGAGGTTTCCAGAAATATTACAAAGGGGGGCAAGGATCTTTTTTTAGCTTCTTGCTGACGTAAGTCCACCAGTTGTTTAAATAATACTTGATCAAGGGACAGTTCTTCGACTTCTTCTGCAACCTCCCAGTCATCTTCTCCATCTGCATTATCAAATTGCTTGTTTAATACAATATGGAAGGGCTTTGGTTTTTTCAAAAAAGCTTCCCCCTTCTTCGTGAATTTTAACAGGCCATATTCTTCGATATCTTTTGACAAGAATCCTTCCAGAATCATTTGTCGAATCAAGGAATGCCAAAAAAAGGCCTCTCTATTATTTCCACTGGCAAAAACTTCCAGTCCTTCGTGTCTAAAGAGTGTAATCTGTGGGGTTAATCTTCCGGTAATTATATGAACCACATAGTCTGCGGCAAATCGTTCGTCCAATTGTCGAATTGCCTTTAACACTAATGCTGCTTCTTCTTTGGCCTCAATTTTTTCCTTAGGATGCTTACAGTTGTCGCAGTGACCACAATTCTCTTGCGTGTATTCTTCGCCAAAGTAGCTCATCAATACTTTTCGACGACAAACCCCGGTTTCAGCAAAAGCAACAGTTTCCTGAATCAATTGCGCGCCAACCTCGCGTTCGCTCAACGGCTTATCTCGCATCAGATGTTCCAATTTGGAAACATCTTTATGAGAGTAGTATAAAACACAGCGTCCTTCTAATCCATCGCGCCCTGCCCTTCCGGTTTCTTGATAATAATTCTCAATACTTTTTGGAATATTGTAATGGATCACAAATCGAATATCCGGTTTGTCAATCCCCATCCCAAAAGCAATGGTGGCACAGATCACTTGCATCTCTTCACCCAAAAACTGATCCTGTCTTTCTGCACGTACTTTGCCTTCCATCCCGGCATGATAGGCAACCGCTTTGATTCCATTGGCCATCAGTACGTCTGCCAGTTCTTCCGTGGTTTTTCTATTGAGCGTGTAAATAATACCGCTCTTGCCTTTCATAGTTTTGATAAAACGAACAATACTCTCGTCGGTTTGCGCTTTTTTTATTTTAGGCAGTACCTCATAATCAAGATTAGGACGATTAAAAGAGGAAATATAAATATGAGGATCTCTTAGATCCAGATTTTTGATGATATCACTTTGAACTTTGGGTGTGGCCGTTGCTGTTAATGCCATCACCGGTGCGTGAGCATTAATCTGTGTCATCATTTCTCTTAAGCGCCGATATTCTGGTCGAAAATCGTGTCCCCACTCCGAAATGCAATGCGCTTCATCTACTGCAAAAAAAGAAACAGACAGTGAGGAGAAAAAATCAATATTCTCTTGCTTAGTCAATGTTTCGGGAGCTACGTAAAGCATTTTTGTAGCACCGCTTAACAGATCATCCTGCACGGCACGTATCTCTTTTTTGGATAGCGTGGAGTTTAAAAAGTGCGCAACCTGATCGTGGCTACTAAATCCGCGAATTAGATCCACTTGATTTTTCATGAGCGCTATCAGCGGCGAAATAAAAATGGCAACGCCCTCACTAATCAAGGCGGGCAATTGATAGCACAAACTTTTTCCACCGCCAGTGGGCAAAATCACAAAAGTGTCGTGGCCGGCTAATAAGCTTTCTACCGCTTTTTCCTGCGTACCCTTGAATTTATTGAAACCGAAGTATTGTTGTAAAGCCTTATGAAGATCTTTTACAGGAGCTGATATGGGCGCTTTTTTCTTTCCGGGTGATTTTTTTACAGATTTTTTTTTGATAAGCTTGCTCATGACTCCTTTAAGGTACTCCTTTTATTTGGTATGTTATTTTTAACCCACACTTTTCTAAATAATTGATTATTAAGCGATTGATTGATTTTTTTTATAAATAAATCAAGCTGATGCAGCAACGAATATACTTAGTATAGGCCTCTAAAGAAAGTGCTGTTTAGTTAAAATTTCACATTTTAAACAGGGTTGATTTATACCTAAATGGGGCTAATTTTGTCTCCCGTTTGAGGGAAACAAAAGAACCTGAAACAGACTGATCCTCGGCCTATGAAGGAATTGATTCAGCAAACAGCCTTACGAACCATCGACTTAGAGGCACAGTCTATTCAAGGGCTGCGCTCCTCTGTTAATGACCAATTTATCAAAGCCGTTGAAGCCATTGCTGCCACTAAGGGCAGAATTGTAATAAGCGGAATTGGGAAAAGTGCAGTCATTGCTCAAAAAATTGTAGCCACATTTAATTCCACTGGCACACCTTCTTTATTCATGCATGCCGCAGATGCTATTCATGGAGATTTAGGAATGATTCAGCAGAACGATGTGGTGATCATTATCAGTAAGAGTGGGGAGAGTCCTGAAATTAAAGTTTTGGTTCAATTGATTCACAATTTTGGAAACACCATCATTGCTATGGTGGGCAATATTCATTCTTCATTAGCGCAAAAAGCTTCTTTGGTTTTGGATACTACCGTACAACAAGAAGCTTGTCCAAATAATTTGGCTCCTACCAGCAGCACCACAGCTCAATTGGTTATGGGCGATGCATTGGCTATTTGTTTAATGGAGTTGAAAGGGTTTAGGTCTGAGGATTTTGCAAAATTTCACCCAGGCGGGGCCTTGGGTAAAAAATTATACTTGCGTGTGCAAGACCTGGGCATGCAAAATCAACGCCCAGCTGTAAAGATCAATCAGTCCTTGCGTGAAGTAATTGTAGCCATGACCGATGGCCGTCTGGGCGTTACGGCAGTGTTGAACGAGGCAGATCAATTAGTAGGGATCATTACAGATGGGGATTTACGACGTTTATTGGACCAGGGTAAATCAATTGATGGATTAGTTGCTGCGGATGTAATGACTAAAAATCCTATTACCATTACTCCTGACGAGCTAGCTGTATCTGCATTAGATCTGCTTCGGAAAAAGAAAATCACTCAAATTGCCATTGCAGAAAATCAGCAATACCTGGGCATTGTTCACATTCATGATCTGTTACGCGAGGGCTTGTTATAAAATATCCTATGAAGAACAATCAATATGTGGCCATAATGGCCGGTGGAATTGGAAGCCGGTTTTGGCCCATGAGCAGAACCCGTTACCCCAAACAGTTTCTGGACATTTTAGGAACAGGAAAAACCTTGATTCAGCAGAGTTATGATCGGTACAGCAAAGTAGTGCCCCCTGCCAATGTATACGTGGTTACTTCACATGAGTATGTAGACATTGTAAAAGCGCAACTTCCTGAATTACCTATTTCTAATATTCTTGCAGAGCCCTCTCGAAAAAACACGGCTGCTTGCATTGCTTATATTGCTTTTCATTTACAAGCTAAGGATCCTTCTGCAGTAATGATTGCTGCACCAGCAGATCATTTGGTAACAGAAACAGAACAATTTGTACAAACAGCCTCTAGGGCGCTTGATTTTGTGGAGAACATCAATTCATTAGTGACCATTGGAATCAAGCCAACGCATCCTAACACAGGATATGGTTATATTCAGCATGAAATGCTGAAAGCTGCCCCTGATGTATTTAAAGTAAAAACGTTTACAGAGAAACCCAGCGAGGAAATTGCAAAAGCATTTATAGCTAGCGGAGATTTTTTATGGAATGCTGGCATTTTTACCTGGAAAGTAAGCACCGTACTTACGGCTTTTGAATCGCATTTATCTGAAGTGTATGAAGTCTTTGCTGCAGAGAAAGAGCATTTCAACACTCCTTCAGAACGGGAAGCTATTGAGCGAATCTATCCGCAGTGTACTAACGTATCTGTGGACTTTGGCGTTATGGAAAAAGCATCCAATGTATTTGTGATTCCCGCTAGTTTTGGTTGGAGTGATCTGGGAGCTTGGAATAGTGCTTGGGATAACATGGAAAAAGATTATTTTGGGAATGCAGTAGTTGGCAAGAATGTAATGGTTGTGGATGCCAATAATTGCATGGTCCATGCACCTGATAAAAAATTAGTCTTGCTCCAAGGTTTACGCGATTATATTATTGTTGATACGGAGGATGCTTTATTGATTTGTAAGAAAGATAAAGAACAGCTTATCAAAGAATATGTTGCTGAAGTAAAACGAAATATGGGGGAACAATACTTATAACTATACTTTGATCATTTCATCTAAACTTCCTACGGTAGGCACTACCATCTTTACCACGATGAGTGCTTTAGCAACGCAGCATCAAGCTGTGAATCTTGGTCAAGGATTTCCTGATTTTCCCATGGATGCAACGCTGGTTGAGTTAGTTGCAAAGGCCATGCGGGATAATTACAATCAATATGCTCCTATGCCAGGCTGGTTGCCTTTGCGGGAAGCGATTGCTGAAAAAATTCATTTCCTGTACGGAACTGCTATTGATCCCGATCTATCCATAACTATTACTCCAGGTGGTACCAATGCCATCTATTCAGCACTAACAGCTGTACTGCATTCAGGCGATGAGGTGATTTTATTTGAGCCTGCGTATGATAGTTATATCCCTACTATCGAAGTGAATGGTGCCGTTGCTATACGCTTACCCTTGGTCTATCCGGATTATCGCATTGATTGGGAGGCTGTACGCAAAGCCATTACTCCACGTACTAAAGCAATTATCATTAACTCTCCACATAACCCAACCGGAGCGGTGTTGAGTTCTGCTGATATCGAAGAATTAAGAAAAGTCATTGCCAATACCTCGATTTTAATTCTTAGTGATGAGGTATATGAACATTTGATCTATGATAACATTCCCCATCAAAGCATTTTACGTTACCCTGACCTAATCGAGCGCTCCTTTGTTTGCTTTTCTTTTGGTAAAGTGTATAATTGCACGGGATGGAAACTTGGCTATTGCGTAGCCCCTTCATCATTGATGAAAGAATTTAGAAAAATTCATCAGTTTAATGCTTTCAGCTGTTTTACTCCCACGCAAGTTGCCTTAGCTGAGTTTATTAAAAACAAAGAAGCTTATTTGAGCTTGGGCGCATTTATGCAAGAGCGAAGAGATTTTTTTGTTCAACTAATGCAGTCCACACGCTTTGAACTCTTATCTAGTCATGGCAGTTATTTTATCTGTGGCCGATACAATCAAATAAGCGACCAAGGAGATTTAGCTTTTGCTACTCGACTCACCAAGGAGGCTGGGGTAACCACCATACCTGTATCGGCTTTTTACGCAGACGGAAAAGACAACCACGTGATACGATTTTGTTTTGCGAAGAAAAAAGAAACGCTCGAAATGGCAGTCGAAAGACTCTTACATTACTAGTAATTGATCACCTGCTCTTCAATAGCAGCAGGAATTTCTCTCCATTCATATTCCTGATTGCGAAGTTGTGGCTCAAATCCTGTCTCACGGATTGCTTCCTGAATAGTTTTATAAGTAAATCGGTGCGGTGCTCCGGCAGCACTCACCACATTTTCTTCAATCATGATTGATCCGTAATCGTTAGCGCCTGCATGCAAACAAACGCCAGCAGTTTCTTTGCCAACTGTCAACCAACTGGCTTGTATATTTTTAACATTGGGGAGCATGATTCGGCTGATAGCAATCATTCGGATATACTCTTCTTTAGTAGTTAGGTTTTGTACACCACGTATCTCTGCCAACAGTGTATCTACGTCTTGGAAGGTCCAAGGAATAAAGGCTAAAAATCCTTTTGCATTTTCCGGTTTACGTGCTTGTACCTCACGAATCTTAATTAAGTGTTCAAATCGTTCTTCCAATGTTTCCACGTGTCCAAACATCATGGTGGCAGAAGTGGTAATGTTAAGTTTGTGCGCCTCGTGCATGATGTCCAGCCATTCTTGTGCCCCACATTTTCCATTTGAAACCAAACGTCTAACACGATCCACTAAAATTTCTGCACCGGCACCTGGTAAAGAATCCAATCCTGCTTCTTGTAGTGCTTTCAGCACTTGGTGATGTGTGCTTTTTTCAAGTTTGGTAATATGCGCAATCTCCGGAGGCCCCAATGCATGAAGTCGTATATCAGGAAATTCGGCTTTAATAGCTTTAAAAGTGTCTACATAAAATTGTAAGCCCAATTCAGGGTGATGTCCGCCTTGTAAGAGTAATTGGTCGCCACCAAATCGAATAGTCTCTTTGATTTTAATCCGGTAAGTATCCATATCGGTGATATAGGATTCCGGATGACCAGGAATACGGAAGAAATTACAAAACTTACAATTTGCGATACAAACATTAGTGGTGTTTACATTGCGATCAATCTGCCAGGTTACTTTCCCGTGTGGAACCTGAATTTTTCTGAGTTCATCAGCCACATACATCAAATCAGCTAATGGCGCTTGTTTGAATAAGTGCAAACCCTCTTCCAGATTCAATGATTCAAATTGCAGGGCGCGGTGTAGTAGCTGATCTGTTAACATGGCCGCAAAATTACATCTCTTCCTTCAAGAAAGCCTGTTGAACAGTTAACTTTGCCTCTTCATGATAACATTTGACCGATTTACCCTCTCCAACGGACTACGCGTGTTGGTGCATACGGATATTTCCACCCCAATGGCAGTAGTCAATGTACTGTATGATGTAGGGGCTCGTGACGAAGATCCTGATCAAACCGGCTTTGCTCACTTATTTGAGCATCTAATGTTTGGAGGTTCTCTTCACATTCCGGAGTATGACCAACCATTACAACTGGCGGGAGGTGAAAACAATGCATACACCACCAATGATTTCACTAATTATTACATACAACTCCCTGCAGACAACCTGGAAACTGCATTTTGGTTAGAAAGTGATCGAATGCTTTCACTGGCATTCAGTCAAAAAAGTTTAGCAGTACAACAAAAAGTGGTTTGTGAAGAATTTAAAGAACACTATTTAAATAAACCCTACGGCGATGTGTGGAGTCATATGCGCAGCTTGGCCTATCAAGTTCATCCGTATCGGTGGATGACCATTGGCCGAGAACTGGCACATATTGAACAAGCTCGCTTGCAACAAGTCAAAGATTTTTTCTTTAAACACTACACGCCTTGCAATGCTATTCTGGTGGTAGCAGGTAATGTACATGTTGCGCAGGTGCGCGCACTTGCAGAAAAATGGTTTGGCCCTATCCCTTCAGGAACCCGCTACCAGCGTCAATTGCCTGTTGAACCGGTGCAAACAGCTCCTCGTTATAAAATGATTCAGGCGCCTGTTCCGTTAGATCATCTTTGCAAAACATGGCATATGACTAACAGATTAGGCGCCACTTACCATGCTACTGATCTATTAACCGATATGCTGGGAGGCAGTGCTTCCTCACGATTACACCAACAATTGGTCAAGGAGCAAAAATTATTTGTGCATATTGATTGTTATCATTTCGGGAGCAGTGATCCGGGGCTGGTTGCTATTGAAGGGAAGCTGGTGGAAGGAGTGAGCATGGAAAAAGCGGAGCAGGCTTTGAATGAACAGCTAAATATCTTCAAAGGACAACAACCTTCGGAGCAAGAGCTAGAAAAAGTAAAAAATAAAACAGAGAGTGCTATTGCGTTTGAGGATATGAGTGTAATGAGTCGCGCAAGCAGTCTGGCTTACTATGAATTACTCGGCGATGCTGCCCTGATGAATCAGGAACTCAGCAAATACGCAGCCGTTACTACTGCACAAGTGGCAACCGTATCCAATGAGTTATTCCGCTCCGAAAATGAAAACACGCTTTATTATTACGCAAACCCTTCCGCATGATCGATCGTCAAAAAACGCCACCGATAGTTGATGCGGTTCATTACCAACTGGAACTAAAGCTTTATACGCATCACCAACTAGATAACGGGGTGGATGTATACATGATTGATGCGGGTGCCGAAGATGTTTTACAAATTGAATGGCTCTATAAAGCCGGTAATTGTTATGAGTCACAAAATCTGATTGCTGCTACTACCAATTATTTATTGCGTGCAGGAACCACCCAACATACAGCCTATGAACTCGACGAAAAGATTGATTATGTTGGTGCATATGTTAATCGAGGTTGTTATAATCAACAGGCAGGCCTCACGCTGCATTGCTTGAATAAACATATTGATGTGCTTCTACCCTTGATCCGGGAAGTGTTAACGGATTCGGTATTTCCTGCGCATGAATTATTACTGTATCAACAAAACATGAAACAGCGCTTGTCTGTAAATCTGCGCAAGTCAGATTATGTGGCAGGCCGCTTGATTGATACCTATTTGTTTGGAGAGGATCATCCTTATGGCAGATACAGCTCTGCTGCCGCATTTGATTTGCTCACAAGAGAGGCGATACTTGCTTTTTATGATCGGTTTTATTTGCGTGGGGATTTTCAACTTTTTGTAGCCGGGAAAATACCTGTTGACTTATTGAAAAAGCTCAATCGATATTTTGGAGATCTTCCCATCAGCAAAACCAATTTACCTACTCATACTATTTGTCCTGCTACGCAAAAAAAATTCAATATTCAAAATGATCCGGCAGGTATTCAGGGGGCTATTCGTATAGCAAGGCCTTTTCCGGGCAGACAACATCCTGATTTTTTACCAGCGCTTGTATTGAATACGGTGTTTGGCGGATTTTTTGGCTCAAGACTCATGAATAATATTCGAGAAGAAAAAGGATATACCTATGGCATCCACAGCTATTTACTCAATCTTCAACAAACATCTGCTTGGATGATCAGCACAGAAGCAGGGAAAGAAGTTTGTGCGGTTACCATAAAAGAGGTCTATGCTGAAATGAATCGAATTTGTAATGAACCGATATCGGAGGAAGAATTGAATCTGGTACGTAATTATATGATGGGAGGACTTTTGGGGGATCTGGATGGGCCATTTCAACTGATTGCCCGATGGAAAAATTTGATCTTAAATGATTTACCCCCTGCTCATTTTTATAGAACTATCGACACTATTCGTACTGTGAATGCACGCCAATTACAAGAACTGGCGCAACGATATTTAAACCCTTCTGACTTTTATGAGTTAGTGGTAGTTTGATGTTGGTTAAACTTATTTACTGAAATTTGTGTTATGAATTTTGAGCGGAAGGATTTATCGAACAATCAATTATTGGCGTTTTACAAACAGCTGCTGTGGCCTCGCATGATCGAGGATAAAATGTTGGTGTTACTAAGGCAGGGAAAAATTTCTAAATGGTTTAGCGGAATTGGTCAGGAAGCAATTGCAGTTGGAGCTACTCTGGCACTAGAACCTGACGAATGGATCATGCCCTTGCATCGCAATCTGGGGGTTTTCACCACACGCCAAATGCCGCTGCACCAATTATTCCTGCAATGGCAGGGCACTCAACAAGGATATAGTAAAGCCAGAGAACGCAGCTTTCATTTTGGAAGCAAGGAACATCATATCTGTGGAATGATTTCTCACCTTGGCCCTCAATTGGCAGTAGCTGATGGGGCAGCATTGGCCTATAAACTATCGCAAAAAAATAAAGTTTCACTTGCTTTTACGGGCGATGGAGGTACCAGCGAAGGAGATTTTCATGAAGCCTTGAATGTAGCAGCGGTATGGGGACTACCTGTTATTTTTATTATTGAAAATAATGGATACGGATTAAGCACGCCGGTGCAAGATCAATATCGATGTGAAAGACTAGTAGATAAAGCGGCAGGTTATGGCATAGAAGGGGTTTGTATTGATGGAAATAATATTTTAACCGTATACGATACCATCAAAGGAGTTAGGGATTATTGTATTGAACAGCAAAAGCCCTATCTCGTTGAGTGTATGACGTTTCGGATGCGTGGACACGAGGAGGCCAGTGGAACAAAATATGTACCCGCGGAATTGTTTACTACCTGGGAACAAAAAGATCCAATTAAAAATTACGAACGCTACTTAATTGAGCAAAATGTATTGACCGCTTTTGATGTGGCGGATATCAGAAATGAATTCAAACAAAAAATTGAGGCCGAACTTGCCATTGGGTTAGCTCCTGCTCCTGTTGTAGCAGTTCCTGAAAATGAGTTGAATGATGTATATGCACCCCGTCTGGAACCCTTGGCGGTATTAACTGCTGATGATAAAGGCAGGGAACTACGTTTTGTAGATGCAATTAGTGAAGGATTACGACAACAGTTGGAAAAAGATCCCCGACTTATCTTAATGGGTCAGGACATTGCCGCGTATGGGGGGGCTTTTAAAATTACTGAAGGATTTGTAAAACAATTTGGCGAGCAACGTATTAGAAACACACCGCTTTGCGAAAGCGCTATTCTCGGCACCGCTTTAGGGCTCTCTCTGGAAGGATATCCTTCCATGGTAGAAATGCAGTTTGCGGATTTTGTATCGGTTGGATTAAATCAGATTGTAAATAACCTGGCTAAAATTCATTATCGGTGGGGTCAAAGCGCCAATGTTGTTGTTCGAATGCCTACGGGAGCCGGAGTTGGTGCGGGTCCCTTTCATTCACAGAGTAACGAAGCATGGTTTACGCATACACCCGGATTAAAAGTGGTGTATCCTTCCACCCCAATGGATGCCAAAGGTTTATTGATTGCTTCACTGAACGATCCTAATCCGGTTTTATTCTTTGAACACAAAGCACTCTATCGTTCAATAACAGGATTGGTTCCTGAATCTTATTATGAAATTGAAATTGGCAAGGCCAAGCAAGTTTCAAACGGGGAAGAGATCCTAATCATTACCTATGGTAGTGGGGTGCGATGGGCCACTGAATATGCCGCTGCTCATCCGGACTACTCTATAGGAATTCTTGATTTGCGAACGCTTTTACCATTAGATACAAGCGCAATTAAAAAAGCTGTACGTGAAACTGGTCGGGTATTGGTATTACACGAGGATACGCTCACCGGTGGTTACGGAGGAGAAATTGCTGCTTGGATCGGAGAGCATTGCTTTGAATGGTTGGACGCACCGGTGATGCGTTGCGCTTCACTGGACACTCCGGTTCCTTTTAGTACAGTTTTGGAAAAACAATTTTTAGCCACGGCAAGGCTGGATGCCACTATTCAAAAATTACGAGCTTATTGATTAGTCTTGTATGGCCTGATACACCATGGCTCTGAATTTTTCTACCATTTCTCCTTTGGTGGTACCCTGTAATTGTCTGTAAAATAAGTATACCATTTTTTCTTGAGGATCTACCCAGTACGAAGTAGCAAAGGCCCCGCCCCAGGCAAAAGTGCCTGTGTTGGCAGGAGTTAACCTTTGGCTTTTATCTGTGATAATGGAAAATCCCAAACCAAACTTATGCTGATTACTATAAGACAGATCACCAATTTGATTGGTGATCATCATATCTACTGTGTTTCTGCCCAGTATTCGTTTACCATTATAGACTCCGCCATTTAACAACATTTGCAAAAAAATAGCATAATCTTCAATGGTTGAAGAGAGTCCTGCTCCACCTGAGTAATACGTGCTTTTCTTCAATGGATAATCCGGGGTAACGGTTTGACCATTGAGTAAACCCCCAATTGATTTTTCCAATTTTCCATCGGATGTTTCTCGATATAGTTTTACCAATCGGTCTGCTTTTGCAGTAGGTAAGAGAAAATAGGTGTCCTTCATGCCCAGTGGCTCAAATAGTTGCTCATAAAAAAATTGATCCAATGTTTTACCAGAAATCTGTTCTACTAAACAACCCAATAGATCAGTATTCAAACCATAGGTCCAGCGCTCACCGGGCTGATGCATGAGGGGAAGCTTACCCAGTCGATTCATGGCACTTAGCAGGTCATCATTAACTACACCAATACCGGCTGTTAGGTTTGCTTTGGCATAAATAGCGTTAGCTTCCTTGGATCCGATTTGTGCGTATCCTAATCCTGAAGTATGCGTTAGTAATTGCCGAATGGTAATTTCAGATTTAGCAGGAACGGTTGTGTAAGTAGTGTCTGCTTCATTGAAAGAGGCCAACACTTGTTGCTTACCAAAAGCGGGCAGGTATTTAGAAACAGGGTCGTCCAATAATAATTTTCCTTGCTCAAATAACTGCATGATAGCAACGCTGGTAATGGCTTTTGTCTGAGAAGCGATCCGAAAAATATCATCTTTTTTCATGAGCAATTTTGCCTCTCTGTCATTATAGCCAACTGCTTTGTGATATACAATTTTTCCATGGCGTGCAACCAGCACCGCTCCCCCTTGCATCCATCCTTTTTCTACCCATTCATTCAAACGAGCGTCCAACACTTTTAAGCGTTCTGCGGAAAATCCACCAGCCTGAGGATTCAGCACCGCTTCTAATTGTTGTGACCAACCGGCAGTAACTAGTGTTAACCACAGGATCAACAATGCAGATAAATTTTTCATAGGAGAAAGATACAGTTTTGATTGCATTATTTGAACTAGGATTATTGATCCAACAACCGCTCTTCCTCCCAAACCAGTGGTGGCAGTCCCCTTTTGTACCGATAGAGACTTTGTTTGATATACAATCTAAATTCATAATCACCGGAAAGCTTGGTAAATAAGTAAGAAGGTCTGAATAAGTCCATGAATTTTTCCAGTTCGGCACCCTCTAAAAGTGTTAATCGACGAATCAGCGCTTTATTAAACCGGTAGTCAATAAACTTTTCTTGTTCTTCCAACAAAAGTCGTTGTTGAAAACCCAACATACTCTTGTTTCGGCGGAATCGAAACATGTTGATCAGTTCGTTCACATCCAACCCCACTCCTGCACCATATTGTGGGGTAATAATTTTAAGGCCTGGTTTTGAGTAATTAAAAATCTTTGCATACTCCTGTCTGTTGCGGATGGAATCTAATTTATAATTACGCGGAAATACTTTCACCTCTCGAAGCACCGGAATGCTGATCTGTAATGAAATATCAAACTGCATGGGGTTTGCAATTTTCACAACCGGAAATTTCATGGTGGGTTTATTCAAATAGCTAAACCAAATGGAATCTCGATCGGTAACCCGAATTTGATAATAACCATCGGTATTGGTCACTGTGCCATCGCCTCCTGTGGAGAGTACACTCACTAATTCAAGTGGATAGTTGCGTGAACTGTCGTACACCACTCCTTTGATCAAATAAGACTGTGCAGCGCTATTATTGGCTCCAAGTAGAAGAATGCACCCCAGTAATATATAGTGTTGCAGTCTGCTCATTTGCCTTGATCAAACTGATGGACTTAAAATTTCCTTTTCAATAACTAAGGGGTAATGCAAATGCTCCAGCGCATGAATTCTATTGGCTAAGCTCTCCGGAGTATCTGACGACAAAACCGGACAGGTGGCTTGAAAGATGGTTGCACCATGATCGTAGTGTTCGTCAACATAGTGTATGGTAATACCTGTTTCTTTTTCCGAAGCAGCTAAGACAGCAAGGTGCACCGCTTGGCCGTACATTCCCTTTCCGCCATAATTTGGTAGTAAGGCGGGATGAATGTTAATGATTCTCTTTTCCCAATGCTTAATAAGGGTTGCAGGAATTTTCCAAAGAAAACCAGCTAAAATTATCCAATCAATTCCCGCTGCTTGCAATTCGGGTACATAACCATCCCCTTTTAAAAACCGCTCTTTTTCGAGCAATAATATGGGCACCGAATATTCGTTTGCAAATTTCAATACACCTGCTTGGGGTTTGTTTGAAACAATTAATCCTACCTGAACTTCCTGACTGCGTTGAAAATGTGCAAGAATTTTTTGTGCATTACTGCCAGTACCTGAAGCAAAGATGGCGATGTGTTTCATTTTACAAAGATGTAGAATGCTGGTTGAACCTTTTTTGTTCAACGTAAAAAGCCCATTTTTTGTCCTAACTTATTGATATAGGAACGAAAAAAACGAAACTGTCCAAAAGGAATACTAATCAACAGGACCATCAAAGGCCATAATGCAGTTACTATTAGGATGTAAAGAACAGCCCAGATCCAATCCTGCTGCGGAGTTAAAAAGTTCATGATTTTTTTAGCGGCCCATCCGGTTGTGGTTCCCCCGATGGCAAAAGTGCACAGGATCAGCCCTAACTGAAAGGGTCCTACTTTCCATTTTTTCCGCAAACGCTCAAACATATGAGGGGGATCGATTTTTTAGGGCGTAAAGGTCTCTAAAAATACCTTTCAAGTTCTTTTTTTCAACGCTGAACATAGGTTTTTGTGAATTTTTACCATTCCATGACAGGTAAATTTCGTTTTGCATTCAACCCCGCAAAATCTCTTGAATTGCAGTAGAATTAGCGATAAAAAAAGTTAAACTCTCTGCATTTTTGAAGGCTACAACACTTAATTTTGCGCGCGAGAAGCATTATTTTTCCACATTTCAGCATAACCGCGTTTATAATGTCAACCAAACAATTTTCAACGCATCTAGTTTTATTCCTTTCTTCCTTTTTGTTTTTCTCTGTTACTATTTCAAGTGCACAGGATGCTGCAGCAGGGAAAACCGTATTCATGAGCAAGTGCGCCGCTTGCCACAATGTGCTTAAAAAGGGGACCGGTCCTGCAATGGCTGGATTGGAAGAGCGTCACAAATGGGCAGACCACAACGAATTGCTTGCTTGGATCAACAATCCAACTGCATACATGGCCAACGATCCCTATACGCAGGGATTGAAAACAGAGTATGGTTCTATGATGCCGGGATTTACCGATGTTACCCTGCAAGATGTTGAAAACATAGTTGCTTATATAAATGAGGCAGCAAAACCAGCACCCACACCTGCTGCTGGTACTGGGGAAGTAGTAGAAGCTGGCGGAGGAAATTCGATATTTTTTGGAGCAATCTCGTTGCTTTTGGGTGTGATTATCCTGATTCTAATGAGGGTCAATAGTAATTTGAGAAAGATTGCTGATCAAACAGAAGGCGTAATTACACCAAAGGGCATTTCCTTTTGGCGTAATAAAAGATATATTACATTGATTTCCATAGGCTTATTTATTTTCGGTGGTTATATGATGGCTAAGGGTGCTATTGGTTTGGGAAATCAGAAAGATTATCAGCCAGTGCAGCCAATTTACTACTCTCACAAAGTACACGCCGGAATCAACCAGGTCAATTGCCTTTACTGCCACGGAAGCGCAGAGCAAAGCAAGCATGCAACTATTCCTGCGGTGAACACTTGTATGAACTGTCACAAAGCTATTCAGACTTATGAAAAAGGACCAAAGTTGTTAGATGGGGATGGAAATGTGGTGGACGGAACAGCAGAGATTCAAAAATTGTATGAATATGCCGGCTTTGACCCTAATCAACCCAACAAGTGGAACCCATCCATGATAAAAAAGCCAATTGAGTGGGTTAAAATTCATAACCTGCCTGACCATGTTTATTTCAATCACTCGCAGCACGTAAACGCCGGTAAGGTTCAATGCCAGAGTTGTCATGGTGCAGTTGATGGGATGAACGAAGTAAAACAAGTAGCTGATTTGAGCATGGGATGGTGCGTTAATTGTCATCGTGAAACAAACGTTCAATTTAACTACGATAGCACAAAAGGTAATAAATTCTATAGCATTTACGAAAAATTTCATAGTGATTTGAAGTCCGGGAAAATGGATAGTGTTAAAGTAAAGGATATCGGCGGTCTGGAGTGTCAAAAATGTCACTATTAAAATTATTTGAACCCACCAACTAAGGAAATTATGAGCCAAAAAAAGTACTGGCAGAGCTTCGGGGAGGTCAACGAAAGCGAAAGCTTCAAAAAACAACACCAGGATGAATTCCGGGAAGAGTTACCCTTTGAAGGATTGGACAACAAAGGTCTTTTGGATGCCACGGCGCCTCGCCGGGATTTTCTGAAATATCTTGGATTCAGCACAGCCGCTGCAACCTTAGCGGCCAGTTGTAAGATTCCGGTTAAAAAAGCTATTCCTTTTGCAAACCGTCCGGAAAATATTATTCCGGGAGTTGCTGAATATTATGCTACCACTTTTGTACAGGAGGGAGATGTGGTCCCTGTATTAGCTAAGGTGAGAGACGGGCGTCCTATTAAGATAGAAGGAAATGATCGTTGTGCATTTACGGGTGGGGGAACTTCTGCTCGCGTGCAGGCATCCGTATTAGATCTTTACGATTCACACCGTCTACGTTTTCCTCAGCAAAAAGTAGGCAATGGTGAAGAGGTTCGCTTTGAAGAAGTGCCCACATTTGAACAGATGGACAAATTGGTGGCCGATGCCATCAATACTGCCGGAGGTTCTACAGTATTGCTGACAAGCACCATTAGTTCTCCATCTACCAAAGCAATTATTGCGGCATATCCTGGGTTACGACACGTACAATATGATGCTGTTTCTTTCAGTGGTATGCTATTGGCTAATGAAGCAACAGGCTTTGGACGTCGTTTGCCTTCTTATGAGTTTAGCGCGGCAAAAGTGGTGGTGAGTTTGGGTGCTGATTTCTTAGGCTCCTGGTTAAGCCCTATTGAATTTGCAAAAGGCTATGCGGTTGGACGCAAGATCGATGAATCAAATCCGACCATGAGCAAGCATTATCAATTTGAAGGGTACCTGAGCTTGACGGGTTCTAACGCTGACGAAAGATTTGTATGCCGTCCTTCTGAAACCGGAATGGTGGCGCTTGCGTTGTTGAGTGCAGTGAGTGGAAAAGGTGTAGAAGGAATCAAGGATGCTAAATTAAAAGCAGGTATTGAAAAAGCGGCGGCTGATCTTCGTAAGCATCCAGGCGCTTCTTTAGTAATCTGCGGAAGCAATGATATTAATACACAGATTGTTGTTAATGCCATCAACCAAGCTATTGGTGCCTACGGAAAAACAATCGATTGGGGAAAGCCAGTTAATTACCGTGCTGGAGTTGATGCCGAATTTGAGCAGTTGGTAAGAGATATGCAAGCGGGCTCAGTGGGTACATTACTCGTGTACGAAGCTAATCCGGTATATACCTATCACAAGGCAGATGTATTTAAAGCTGCATTGGAAAAAGTAAAAACAACCATTTCTTTTAGTGAGCGGATGGACGAGACTACAGCATGCTGCCAGTTCATTCTTCCTTCTAATCATTATCTGGAGAGTTGGGGCGATGCTTCTCCTAAAGCAGGCGTAATCAGTTTTATTCAACCTACCATTTATCCGCTTTTCAAAACCAGAGCTTTCCAAACTTCATTGTTGAAGTGGAGCGGAAACGATACTAGCTATGAGGAATATTTCAAGCAGTATTGGATTGGAAAATTAGGTGCTGAAACTACTTTTAATACAGTACTACAAGAAGGAATACAAGATAACACAGCTCCTGTTTCGGCAGGTTCTTATAGCAGTGCTGCATTAGCAGCCGCAGCGCAATCCATTACTACTGCTCCGGCAGTAACTGAAACAGAGATTGTGTTGTATCAAAAAGCCTCAATCGGAACCGGAACCGGTGCCACCAATCCTTGGTTACAAGAATTACCAGACAGTGTTTCTAAAGCCAGCTGGGGTAACTATGCATTGGTTAGCATGACCATGGCTAAAGAGCTACTGGGTGTAAACCTGATCGATGGTACAGAGAAAGAAATAAATAATTACGAATTCTTTCCGCTAAAGCCTGTTGTTAATATTACAATGGGTGGGCAGTCAGTGGAATTGCCCGTACTGGCTGTTCCAGGAATGCAATCCAATACCATTGCCGTAGCATTGGGATATGGCAGAAGCGAAAAACTGGGTAGAACTTGTGCAGGTGTTGGTAAAAACGCTTATCCATTTACTTCACATACCGAAAATGGCGTTTCTTATCAAGGTACCGTAACGGTAGCTGATACAGGTCGTAAAGAAAAAGTAGCACAGTCACAGATTCACAATAATTATGAGAATCGAGTGGAAGTAGTTCGTGAAACTACCTTGGCTACAATGATCAAACATCCAAACGTTATTCCTGATTATCGTAACCATCTTGAGGAATCTTATGGTAAAAGCAAGGATGGAAAAACAACAGATTATCGCAAGGAAGGCACTCTTTATCCCATGCATGACCAGCCTGGTATTAAATGGGGAATGAACATTGATATGAATGCTTGTTATGGTTGCGGCGCTTGCGTGGTGGCCTGTCATGCAGAGAATAATGTTCCTGTTGTTGGTAAGAGCGAAGTATTACGCTACCATGATATGCATTGGTTACGCATCGATCGTTATTTTGTAAGCGATGCTACAAATCCAGATGAACTGAAAGGGGTTGTTTTCCAGCCTATGATATGTCAACATTGTGACAATGCTCCTTGCGAGAATGTTTGTCCTGTTGCAGCTACCAACCATAGCTCAGAAGGAATCAATCAGATGACGTATAACCGCTGTATCGGTACTCGTTATTGTGCCAATAACTGTCCTTATAAAGTTCGTCGCTTCAATTGGGCAGATTATACTGGTGCTGACAGTTTCGCAAATAATCGCGATCAACAAGTGGTAGGTAAGCTGGACCCTGTGGTAGAACAAATGAACGACGAGTTAACACGTATGGTGTTAAATCCGGATGTTACAGTTCGTTCTCGCGGGGTAATTGAAAAATGTTCCTTCTGTTTCCAACGCTTGCAAGCCGCCAAACTTGAGGCTAAAAAAGCAGATCGTCCTTTACAGGATGGCGATGCAAAAACAGCTTGTCAAACAGCCTGTGCAGCTAACGCCATTGTTTTTGGTAATGCAAATGATCCACATAGTGCAATCACTGCTGTTCGTGCTAACAATACTAACCGCAGTTTTTATGTGTTGGAGCAACTACACGTGTTACCAAACGTAAGCTATCTGGCTAAAGTTCGTAACACGGATGAAGTATTGGAAGTTGAAGAACATCATGCTGCTCCCGCTGCACATGGAACTGAAACTAAACAAGAGCCTGCTAAACCAGAAAACGCACATCATTAATTCCTGAACCAACTCTATCAACCATTTCTATGTCACTACTTAGATACGAATCACAGGTAAGACCTCCGTTGGTCGATGGTACCAAGGACTATCATCAGGTAACAGAAGATATCTGTCGTCCTGTAGAAAGCAAACCATCCCGCTTATGGTGGATTGGATTTTCTATTTCTGTAGCCCTATTGCTTTTTGGCATTTTGTCTGTAACCATGGAGGTGATTTATGGAACCGGGCAATGGAATCTAAACCGTACCATTGGATGGGGTTGGGATATCACCAACTTTGTATGGTGGGTAGGTATCGGTCACGCCGGAACCTTGATCTCTGCCATCTTATTGTTGTTTCGTCAAGGATGGAGAACAGGTGTTAACAGAGCGGCGGAAGCAATGACCATCTTTGCCGTTATGTGTGCCGGACAATTTCCTATCTGGCACATGGGTCGTGTATGGAATGCATTTTTTGTTTTTCCTTACCCCAACACCCGCGGACCTCTTTGGCTGAACTTCAACTCTCCACTTTTGTGGGACGTATTTGCGATCTCTACTTATTTTACGGTTTCTTTATTATTCTGGTACTCTGGTTTGCTTCCCGACTTGGCCACTTTGCGTGATCGTGCCAAATTAAAATGGCGTAAAACTTTTTACGGAATTGCAGCGTTTGGTTGGACGGGTTCTACCAAACATTGGC